>JGI25921J50272_10000140_pt1 | contig 23357 bp, 12 predicted proteins | sample LauGreSu1BDMLBSD_2_FD_50272 | JGI IMG/M metagenome (IMG submission 50272) | reverse complement strand
TCGATTTTAACCTCTTTAAAGCCATGAAAGCCCGTAACATTGGGCCGGGCAGTATGAGTGGCCGCGTAACCGCCATTGCAGCTGTGGAAGCCAATCCCGATATCATTTACATTGGCGCCGCTTCAGGAGGTGTTTGGAAAACCGAAAACGGAGGCACTACCTGGAAAAGCATTTTCGATGCCAATCCAACCATCAATATTGGCGCCATTGCCATACAACAAAACAATCCCAATATCATTTGGGTAGGTACCGGTGAGGGCAATCCCCGTAATTCAATCAACCTGGGGCAAGGTATCTATAAAAGTTTAGATGGTGGCCGGACCTGGAAAGCCATGGGATTGGAGAAAACCATTACCATTCACCGTATTTTAATAGACCCCCAGCACCCCAACACCATTTATGTAGGTGCCATGGGTAATCCATTTGCCGAACACAGCGAACGTGGCGTATACAAAACCACCGATGGTGGCGAAACCTGGACCAAGATATTGTACACCAATGCCTCCTCAGGTGTAGGCGACATGGTGATGGATCCCACCAACCCGAATAAGATCTTTGTGAACATGTGGCAAATGCGCCGTACCGCTTACGATTTCAAATCAGGCGGTCCCGGTTCCGGCTTTTACATGACTTTAGATGGCGGGAAAAACTGGACCAAACTCGATAAAAATAATGGCATCCCCGATGGCGATTTAGGCCGTATCGGTATTGCTATTGCACCCAGCCAGCCGGAGCGGGTATATGCCATGATAGAATCTTCTAAAAATGCTTTGTACCGTTCTGATGATGGTGGCTACCATTGGGAAATGGTCAATAACGATCCCCAATTTACCAATAACCGTCCTTTCTATTTTCAGGACATCGCGGTAGATCCGCAGAATGAAAATCGTTTGTATAACATTTACCAGATGATCGCAAAAAGCGAAGATGGCGGTAAATCTTTTGAGGTCATTATTCCATACTCAGGCGTCCACCCCGATCACCATGCCTGGTGGATCCATCCAAAAGATCCATCTTTTATCATCGATGGAAACGATGGCGGTGTAGCCATTTCCCGCGACCGCGGTAAAAAATGGACTTATGTGGAATCTTTGCCATTAGGTCAATTCTACCACATCAACGTAGATAACGAAATGCCATATAATGTATATGGCGGTCTGCAGGACAATGGCTCCTGGACCGGACCTGCGTACATCTGGCGAGAAGGTGGAATTCGAAACGCCTATTGGCAAACGGTTTTAGGGGGCGATGGATTTGATGTCACACCCGATCCGGAGAACAGCCGTTATGGCTATGCCATGTCGCAAGGGGGGAATTTGGCACGTTACGACAAGCAGAGCGGTTTTACGTACAGCCTGCGTCCACCAGCACCTGATTTGAAAACCCGCTTGCGTTTCAACTGGAACGCTGCTTTTGCGCAAGATCCGACCAATAACAATACCATTTACTACGGTAGCCAGTTTGTACATAAGAGCACCAACAAAGGCATCAGCTGGGAGATCATTTCACCAGACTTAACCCTTAATGACCCTGAGCAGCAAAAGCAGGAGCAGAGCGGTGGTTTGACCATTGATATCACCGCAGCCGAAAACCACAATACCATTTTGACCATTGCCCCCAGCAAGCTCAATAACCAGGTGCTTTGGGTAGGTACCGACGATGGCAATGTGCAGCTTACACGCGATGGTGGTAAAACCTGGACCAACCTGACGCCAAACATCAAAGGTTTACCAAAAGAAAGCTGGATCCCACAGATTCAGGCCTCCCGCTACAATGCGGCCGAAGCCTGGGTAGTGGCCAATAATTACCGTCAGGGTGACTTTGCCCCCTACATTTACCGCACCAAAGATTTCGGTAAAACTTGGGAGCGGGTAGTGGACGATAAAAAAGTGAGAGGCTATGCCCTTTGCGTATTGCAAGATCCGGTACAACCCAAACTGGTATTTGCCGGAACGGAGAACGGACTTTGGGTCAGTATAGACGAAGGCAAGACCTTCACCCAGTTTAAAAATAGCTATCCATCTGTTTCTACCATGGATCTGGCCTTGCAAGAGAGAGAAGCCGACCTGGCCATCGCCACCTTTGGTCGCGGTATTTGGATTGTGGACGATATCAAACCGCTCCGCAAACTGGCAGCCGAAGGTCTGAAAGACTTCATGCTGTTTGAGCCATCCCTGGCGGTTGATGTACAGGGCCGTTTGGCACCNGTTGGCGTAGAATTTGCCGCNGATGCCACTTACGAGGCTCAGAACCGCTCAACGGGTACCCTGCGTATTCCATTATTTGTAAAAACACCCGCCAAAGCAGCAGAAAAGAAAGAGGATAAAGCCAAAACAAAAGCTGCTGCAGATAGTCTCATCACCAAAATTTATACCCTCAATGGTAAACTGATCCGTACCCTGGTACAAACCCAGGTGGATACCGGTTTGAACCACATGGAATGGGGATTGGAAGAAAAAGGAATCCGTTATCCGGGTAGTCCAAAACCTAAAAATAAATACGAAGAACGTGGTGGTTTGACCGCATTACCGGGTACCTATAAAGCAGTGGTACAATACGGCAATTTTAAAGATTCCGTAAATGTGGCTTTCATTGCCGATCCACGAGTGCCTTTCTCTGCCGAGGCCTACGCCGCCAAACGTCAGTTGGTCGATCGCATTGCCCAGAGTATTCAAAAACTTACCGAAGCCATGGATCGCCTCGACGAAAGCAATGAAACTGCTGCACGTATCGCCGCCGGCTTAAACGGTTTAGAAAATGCCGAAGCCAAAGACTTGATCAAACAGGCCAAAGCCCAGCAAGACAGCATCAAAAAGATCAAGGAAGTTTTGCAAGGCAAACGCCTGGAGAAACAAGGCTACGGCCGTATTTACCAGCTCACCGCCATGGGCAAACTCAACGAAGCACAAGGTGCCGTTTTGTCGAAACCGGCCATTGCACCCGGAGCGCAGGAAATCAAACTGATTGAACAAGGCGAGCAACTCACCAAAGAATTCATCGACAAAGTGAATGCTTACTTTGAGAAAGAATGGCCTGTCTTCCGCAAAAAAGCAGAACAAATAAAGGTCAACCCCTTTAAAGACTATCAAGCCATTAACTAAACAAAAAAGCCCCGAGGATAACCTCGGGGCTTTTTTAATGAAGCATAGAAAGTTCAACGGCCTGATAAAAGAGCGCAATAACGTATTTAAATAGTGCAAAGTCGAGATTAGAGAGCGCAATCATAAAATAAATGAGCGCAGATACATCATCAAAGAGTGCAACCCTATTTTTAAAAAGCGCAAATGTGTGATAAAAGAGCGCAATTGTTCTTTCAGGAAGTGCAATGATTTAATTTAACAGCGCAATTACATAAATAAAGAGCGCATAAAAGTTTATAAAAAGCGCAGAAGCATTTGCAAAGAATCCCTGGTCTAACTCACTACTTAGAACCCGAATACTACAATTCCAGCTTCATCATGATATCCATTTCCAGTTCCTCACCAAACTGAAACTGATGCTCCCCAAAAACTACAAAACCATTCTTTTCGTAAAATCGGATGGCCCTTGGGTTTTCTTCCCAAACACCCAGCCAAATAAAATCTACCCCTTGTTCCAAGGCACAAGAAATGGCAGTATCCATCAGTTTTTTACCCGCTTCCTTGCCATGATACGCTGCCAATACATAAATTCGCTGTAGTTCCATGGTGTTTTGATCCTGCAGTTCATGTTGCGCATCACCGGTATTGACTTTTAAATACCCAATCACTTTCCCCTCTAATTCGGCAAAGTAAAAGGCAGAATGAGGGTTCATCAATTCAGCCCTCAGCTGCTCTTCAGAAAAAGCTTCTTTTAGGTATTTCTCCATGTTTTCAGGCTTACTGCTCGGCGCAAAAGTTTCAAAGAAAGTTTCCTTGCCAATTTGCTGTAAGGCTAACAAGTCCTCCTGGTCTATTCTTCTGATGCTAATCTCCATAATGGTCTATTATCTCAATACTCAATACTATGTACTAAATACTATGAACACTATTTTCTACCCAAAAAATCAATATTCCGTTTCAAACCCGCAAACTTGGTGCGTTTAACTGCCGATTTAGGGAAAACCTTTTGGAAAACTTCTTCCGTAATTTCTTCCCAATCTTTTTTGTTCATACCGAGCAGGTCAGGATTAGGTTTAAATGCGCTTTCTTGATGAGGGATAGAAAAGCGGTTCCAGGGGCAAACCTGTTGGCACACATCACAGCCAAACATCCAGTTCTCCATTTTACCCTGAAATTCAGCAGGGATTTCATTTTTTAATTCTATGGTCAGGTAAGAAATGCAGCGGCTACCATCTACCACGTAGGGCGCCACAATAGCTTCGGTAGGGCAGGCATCCATACAGCGGGTGCAGGAGCCGCAATGATCGGTTTGCATTGGCAGATCATAAGCCAGTTCCACATCTACGATCAATTCTGCTAAGAAAAAGTAAGAACCTTTTTGTTTGCTGATGAGGTTGGTATGCTTACCGATCCAACCCAATCCGGCTTTTTGTGCCCAAACTTTATCGAGTACGGGTGCCGAATCTACAAAAGCCCGGCCATTGACCTCGCCAATCACTTCACGCAGTCGCTCCAGCAAGATCTTCAGTTTGGCTTTGATCACCGAATGGTAATCTTCGCCTAAGGCATACATCGAAATTTTTGGGGCTTCCGGATCGCTCTGCTGTGCTTCGGTATAATAATTCAATCCCAAACTGATCACCGATTTGGCGCCATCCACTAGTAAACGGGGATCCAATCGCTTGTCAAAATGATTTTCCAAATAGGCCATCTCCCCATGATGGCCGGCTTTTAGCCAGCTTTCGAGTTTTGGGGCTTCCGCTTCCAGAAATCCGGCAGGGGCAATGCCACAGAATAGAAAACCCTGCTCTTTGGCAAGATCTTTAATCAATCGGCTGTATGTTTCCTTTGGCCTGAGCATGATTTGCTCTTAAAACAAAGAAGGATGGCTGCCGGGTTTGGTTTTACGAAGATGCTGATAGGCCAATTCGGTACATTCGCGACCGCGGGAAGTACGCATCAGGTAGCCTTCCTGAATCAGGAAAGGTTCGTATACCTCTTCAATGGTGCCTTCATCCTCGCCAACAGCAGTAGCAATGGTTTTTAAGCCTACTGGTCCGCCTTTAAACTTATCAATGATGGTGCTCAATATCTTGTTGTCCATCTCATCCAGTCCGTGTTCATCTACATTAAGGGCATGTAAAGCGATCTCGGCGATGCCCACATCAATATTGCCATCGCCTTTGATCTGGGCGAAATCGCGGGTACGGCGAAGCAGTGCATTGGCAATACGCGGAGTGCCGCGGCTACGGCGGGCAATTTCAAAAGCACCTTCATCGCTGATGGGAGTTTTTAAGATCGATGCCGAGCGCAATACAATAGTGGTGAGCAATTTGGCATCGTAATATTCCAAACGGGAGTTGATACCGAAACGGGCTCTTAAAGGAGCCGTCAGCAAGCCCGAGCGGGTAGTGGCACCCACCAGGGTAAAGGGGTTTAAAGAAATTTGCACCGAACGGGCATTGGGGCCGGTTTCGAGCATGATATCAATTTTGAAATCCTCCATGGCCGAATACAAGTATTCTTCTACCAGCGGACTCAAACGGTGAATTTCATCAATAAACAGGATGTCGCCTTCTTCCAAATTGGTAAGCAAACCCGCCAGGTCGCCGGGTTTATCCAGCACAGGCCCTGAGGTGATCTTGATGCCCACACCCATTTCGTTGGCAATGATGTGCGAGAGGGTGGTTTTACCCAATCCCGGAGGGCCATGGAGCAATACGTGGTCTAAAGCTTCATTACGCTGTTTAGCCGCCTGAACGAAAATACGCAGGTTCTCCAGCAGTTTGTGCTGCCCGGTAAAGTCTTCAAAAGCCTGCGGACGTAATACTTTTTCAATATCACGTTCAGCGGGACTTAAATGCTCCGGATTCGGATCCAGGTTTTCGTTCAACATCCTGCTAAAATACGAAAACTTGGCTTTGAACGTTTTGTCTATAAAACATTTGCTATGAAAACACCAATTTATTTTATTGTCGCAGTATTGATTTCATTTTCTTCCTGTAAGAAAGATCATGTATTTAATTATCCCAAAGATGGATTAGTTTCTTATTTAACGTTTGATAACAACCTCTCAGATAAACAGGCTTACACCAATGATGGTACCAAAACAGGACTACCAACCTATGCCTCTGGAAAATCAGGTAAAGCAATTTATTTCAATGGAGTGGATCAGGGGCTTACATTTATTCCAAAATCGGCGGTAGCAGGTACGGCCATTAGTATAGCTTGTTGGATTAAACCCGAAGAGCCCAATATTAATTCCAAACCTCCTTTATATATGGCGGGAAATAATGGGGAAAATTTGCTCATGACAGCAGGAAATACGAATATGGGTTTTGTGATTGCTAATCCATTGGTCGCAAATATTAACACAAACATCAGCTCTACTGGCTGGACTCATTTTGTTGTAACTTACGGGAATAGTTTTCTGAAAATTTATGTAAATGGTATCCTCAAGCAAACTTTAAATCATGCAGGTACCTTCTCTGGTTTGACACAAGGAATGAACCTCGGATTTCACAACAGTACCTATTGGAAAGGCAGCATCGATGAGCTATTCATTTATAATAGGGTGTTGAGCGAAGCTGAAATCAATACACTCTATAAAATGTGATCAGTGATTCATTGCCTTCGGATATTTCCTAAACCAGGACCATACCTTCATTTGAATCACTCCGAGAAATGCTTCCCGGAATATCCGGGGACTCATTTTGGAGGTACCTTCGGTGCGGTCGGTAAAGATGATGGGGATCTCCACTACTTGAAAGCCATGTTGAATGGCCGTAAACTTCATCTCGATCTGGAAGGCATAACCCACAAATCGGATCTTGTTTAGTTGGATGGTTTTTAAAACAAGGCTGCGGTAGCATTTGAAACCTGCAGTGGCATCTTGTATATGAATGCCGGTAATGAGGCGCACATACACCGAAGCAAAATACGACATCAGCACCCGGCCCATAGGCCAGTTCACCACATTTACGCCTTTGATATAGCGGGAACCAATGGCTATATCGGCACCCTGTAAGCAGGCTTCTCGTAAGCGAGGTAAGTCTTCGGGATTATGCGAAAAATCAGCGTCCATCTCGAAAATAAAATCATAATGCTGCTTTAAGGCCCATTTGAAGCCATGGATATAAGCGGTGCCCAATCCTTGTTTGCCTTTGCGTTGCTCCAGGTGCAACTGCTCTGGAAATTCCTCTTGTAAACGCTGAACAATTTCGGCGGTGCCATCAGGAGAGCCATCGTCCACGATCAACACATGGAAAGGAATATCTAACGAAAAAACCTTCCTGATGATCTTTTCGATGTTTTCCTTTTCGTTGTAGGTAGGGATGATAACTAAGCTGTCTGCACTCACGGGTGTAAAATATTTTCAAAAATAGGTTTAAAAATCAGATAACAAAAAACCCCTGAGCATCGCTTCAGGGGTTTTCAATAAAAATATGGCAGACCTATTGCACACCATGCATCATTTTTTGCAAGTAGCGGGTCAGTACAAACAGAATGAGCGAAGCAACACCAGCCATACCAACAAACAACATGAAAAACTCATAGAGTCCGTTAATCTGATAGCCTAAAAATTGAGGAGTCTTTCCCGGTTCTGGATAGAGCGCACTTAGTACCCCGGCAAATTTATTGGCAGCGGCATTGGCCAGGAACCAAACGGCCATCAATAGGGAAGCAAAACGGAAAGGTGCCAATTTGTTGACCAGGGATAAACCGATGGGTGAGAGGCACAATTCTCCCAAAGTATGAAAGGCATACATGCTAATGAGCCACATCATGCTTACTTTGACACCCGGCTGTACACCTTTTACGCCGTAGGCAATGATGAGGTAGCCCACCGCCAGTAGGAATAGACCCAATGCCATTTTGGTGGGTGAACCAGGTTCAGCATTTCGGTTGCCCAGTTTGATCCAAACCCAGGCTACTATCGGAGCAAACGTGATCACAAAGATCGAGTTTAGCGATTGAAAAATACTCGCAGGAACTGTGAAGAAACCCAAATCGCGTTGCGTTTGTTCGGATGCAAAGAAGGTAAGCGAAGCACCGGCCTGCTCAAATGCACTCCAGAAAAAGATCACAAAGAAGGAAACGATGAAGATCACTGAAATTCTTTGTTTTTCTATGCTGGATAAGCCTTTATCAGAGATGATCATGAATCCAATAGCTAAAACAGAGATGACCAGCAAATAGGAAAGGATACCGAATTGAGCATCGGCATACAATAAACCTATCACCGATAAGGCAAAGGCAAGTAAAGCGGCATATACCAAGATCTGAGAAGTTTTGAGTTCTTTTTTGTCTTCAGGTACCAAGCCCAAGACTTTACCTTCTGGATCTACCAAATACTTGTCTTTCAATTTTTTGAAGATCCACACACTCAATAACATTCCGATACCGGCTGCCAGGAAGCCCCAGCGAAAATCGGCCGGATTACCAGTATCACCCACGAGTCCGCAGACAATTGGGCCCAGTGCTCCACCCATGTTGATACCCATATAAAATATGGTATAAGCAGCATCCACTCGCTTGTCTCCGGCACCATACAATTGACCCACCATAGAAGAGATATTGGGTTTGAAGAAACCGTTGCCGGCAATCAGAAAACCTAATCCTGCAAAGAATAGGGCAGTGGACAATTCCGGGGAACTTTGGTAAGTGCTTCCACAGAAAAATAAGATAAATTGACCCAATGCCATCAATAAACCACCCGTGATGATGGAACGCTGGTTTCCCCAATAACGGTCGGCTATATAACCACCAACCAATGGGGTGAGGTACACCAATCCGGTATAACTGCCATACAGGTTAGAAGCCAATACTTTGTCGTAAAGTAGCGCTTTGGTCATGAACAGAACTAAAATGGCACGCATGCCATAATAGCTGAACCTTTCCCACATTTCGGTGGCGAATAAAACATACAGGCCTTTCGGATGTCCTTGTTGTGCAGATGAGTTTTGTGTGCTCATGTTGTTTAATTTGGTTAAGCTGAATTATAAGTTGTTTAAGATGAAATCAGTCATTTTACGATAGAGCTGTAGCGTGGTATTTCCACCCCCAATTCCATGATTTTTATTAGGATAATATGCTTGTTCGAAATCTTTGTTGGCCTGAATTAAGGCCTCAGAAAACATCACACTGTTTTGAAAATGAACATTGTCGTCGGCTGTACCATGAATCAACAAGAATTTCCCTTTCAATTTATCTGCGAAGTTAATAGGAGAGTTCTCATCATAGCCCTTGGCGTTTTCTTGGGGTGTTCTTAAATAACGCTCGGTGTAAATGCTGTCATAAAATCTCCAGGTGGTAACCGGAGCAACTGCAATAGCTAGTTTGAAAACATCAGCACCTTTAGTGATACATAGAGAAGACATGTAGCCACCGTAGCTCCAGCCCCAAATACCTATCCGACTGCCATCTACGTAAGATTGTTTTGCAAACCATTTAGCCGCTTCAATTTGATCGATGGTTTCATATTTGCCCAAATTCAAATAAGTTGATTTTTTGAATTCGGCACCTCTAAAGCCGGTTCCGCGATTATCTACACAAGCTATAATGTAACCTTTTTGTGCCAAGTAGTTGAACCACATGTTTCTTGACGCACCCCAGCTGTCGGCCACATTTTGGCTGCCCGGCCCTCCATAAACATACATGAATACAGGATATTTTTTGTTCGGGTCGAAGTTGGCAGGTTTGATCATGTAGCCATTCAGACTCACACCTTCCGAAGTGGTAAAGCTGAAAAATTCAGTCGGACTGATTTGGTAATCTGCAATTTTCTTCTTAGCTCTTTCATTGTCTTCGAGTACCCTGATCAGTTTGCCACTATTATTATGCAAAGAAACATACAGCGGTGTTTTTGAGTTTTGATGGCTTAAAATATAAAAACTGAAATCTGAACTGAAAGTGGCACTATTCACGCCACTAGTAGAACTGATCTTTCTTTTTTTATCTCCTTTTAGGCTAATGGCGAAAACATCTCTTTGCAAGGGCGAACTTTCGGTAGATTGGTAATAGATCAATCCGTTCTTTTGATCGATACCGTAGATGTCAGTTACTTCCCAATTTCCCTTGGTAATTTGCTTGATTGCGGTCCCGTTTTTCATATCATATAAATAAATATGATTGAATCCGTCTTTCTCGCTCACATTGATAAATTGTTTACCATTATTTAAGAAAGTCAATTGTTCTTTTTCAATATCAATATAATATTTATCTGATTCGCTCATCATTAAACGGGTGCTTCCAGTTGCGGCATCTGCCACCAGATAATCCAGTTTATTTTGATGGCGATTCATACGTAATACACAAAGTTTGTTAGGATTACTTGTCCAACGAACACGAGGAATGTATTGATCTTTCTCAGCACCAATTTGTACTGTATTGCTGGTTTGGTTGTCTAATTGATAAATATGAATACTAACTACAGAATTTTTCTCACCTGGCTTTGGATATTTGTAACGGTATTCGCTAGGGTAGAGGCCCTCAAATAGGGTCATGGAGAATTCGGGTACTGCAGTTTCATCAAACTTGTAATAAGCAATTTTTTTACCATCAGGGCTCCAGAAAAATGCTTGTGCAAATGAAAATTCTTCTTCGTATACCCAGTCTGATTGTCCATTGATGATCTGATTATTCTTACCATCATTGGTGATTTGGCTTTCCACACCGCTGATCAGGTCTTTAACAAAAAGGTTGTTTTCTCTCACAAAAGCCACTTTACTGCCATCGGGGGAGAAGCTGGCGAACAGTTGTTTCCCTTTGTCTGAAACTTGTATGATTTTTTTTGTCTTTAAATCGAAGACGTAATAATTAGCCTTGAATGATCGGCGATAAAGCGCCTCCTGGTCAATGGCTATTAAAACTTTTGATTCATCATTACTGAAATCGGTGCTGATTGGCAAGGTGTCGCCGTTTAAAATCAGATCTGTTTCCTTGTAAAGAATAGCATTCAGTTTGCCATCGCTGTAATTGTTTTTGGCAACATATTTTGTTTTAGTTTGCTCATCTGTTTCGATAGATACGTATGTTTTTCCGTCTTGCATAGAGCGAAGTCCACGAACGCCCCTGGTGCTAAAAGTACCCTTCTTGAAAATATCCTCGAGGGTATATTCTTTCTTTGTTTGTGCGAAAACGGCGGAGCTGATGAAAATGAATACTAATGCAATTTTTTTCATTTTGTTGAATTTTGAGTGTTTCTGAATCTGATCGATCCTGTAAATACTAGAATGGTTAAATTTCTGTTTGGGCTATCTTATTATTTTGCGAAAAATAGCATTCCAAAGTAAACAATATCTCAACTAAAACATAGTAATCTGATAATTTTTAAATAAAAAACCCCAGTCTAATTAGTCCGGGGTCTGAATGAGTGAAATTAGAATTCGTTAAAAGCGCTCAATGATAAGTGCACTGGCACCGCCGCCGCCATTGCAAATTCCGGCTACACCGATTTTTCCATTATTTTGTTCAAGTACATTGATCAAAGTTACCACAATGCGTGCTCCTGATGCACCAAGTGGGTGTCCAATGGCCACCGCACCCCCGTTTACATTCACTTTATTCGCATCCAGTTTCAATTCTCTATTGTTGGCTAAGGAAACCACCGAAAAAGCTTCGTTGATTTCAAAAAAATCAACATCCTCTAGTTTCAATTGAGCTCTCGTTAATGCAAGAGGAATGGCTTTAGACGGGGAGGTGGTGAACCATTCTGGTGCTTGTTGTGCATCTGCATATGCCAAGATTTTCGCTAATGGTTTAATTCCTAACTGATCGGCCTTCTCTTTACTCATTAAAACCAATGCAGCCGCTCCATCGTTAAGGGTGGAGGCATTGGCAGCAGTTACAGTACCTTCTTTTTTGAAAACCGGTTTAAGGCTTGGTATTTTGTCAAATTTCACATTTTTCGCATCCTCATCTTCGGTAAAATAAGAAACCTCACCTTTACGATCTTTGATCTCAACCGGGATGATCTCATTTTTGAACTTACTTTCAGCTTGTGCTCGGTGAGCTCTTGTATATGACTCTATGGCATAAGCATCCTGATCTTCGCGGCTAATATTACAGGTAGCGGCGCAAAGTTCTGCTGCACTACCCATGTGATAATTATTGTAAACATCCCATAAGCCGTCTTTTACTAAACCATCAATTAGCTCTCCATTACCCAAACGGTAACCATTTCTTGCTTTATCGAGGTAATATGGCACATTACTCATGCTTTCCATGCCACCAGCAACCACAATTTCATTTTCTCCTAAGGCGATACTCTGAGCAGCCAACATAATGGCCTTGGTACCCGAAGCACAAACTTTATTAATGGTAGTAGCGGGTAGATCTGGCAATCCGGCAAATTTTGCAGCCTGCGTGGCGGGAGCCTGACCCAAATTGGCTGATAATACATTACCCATGTAAACTTCCTGAACCTGCTGAGGTTCGATGCCTGCTTTCTCCACTGCTGCCTTGATGGCAATAGCACCCAACTGTGAGGCTGAAAACGAAGATAAACTACCTCCAAAGCTTCCGATGGGGGTTCTTACTGCAGCAACAATTACAACTTCTTTCATAGCTAATTGATCAAATTTAAGATGTACGCAATTTAGGTTTTTCGGCCAAAATGCCGAAACTGAAAAATAAGCTGAATGTCTTTTTTGTCGCTCTTTATGGATTTTTAGTTCTAACATCAAGCCTTTGCAATAATTGATTAAATTTGATTTTATTCCATAGGCCTTGGCAAAAAAAAAGAAGCGCTTTTACGATCAAAATCCCGGAGATAATCAGCTTTTCATCAAATATTTGATGATCCTGGCTGCTATCTTGTTCATCTGTTTCATTCTTCCTAAACAAGCTCGATTTAAATTCGAATACGAAAAGGGAAAAGTATGGACCCAGTCTGATCTGATTTCTCCATTTGAATTTGCTATACAAAAAACGCCCGAACAGCTTGAAAAAGATCAGCTGGAAGTGCTAAAAACAGTCAAGCCGGTTTATAGACTTAATCCAGATATTGAGTTAGCGGCATTAAGAGCCTTTGATACTGATTTCCAGCAAGGTTATTCCGCCACCCGTCTCTCCTCAAACCAAAAACAAGCAGATTATTTGTTTGCTAAAAATTTATTGATGGAGGTTTATGGTAGGGGAATCGTTGAGCCAATTAAGCGCTATCAACGATTTGAGAGCGATTATAATTTTATGCTCTTGACAGGTCAAAATGCGGAGCAAAGGAATACCGCTGAAGTTTTTGAGTTAGGTTCTGCTAAAAAATACATTCTGGAGGTTTTGAATAATACCAATGTAGCCAATCCGAATGCGCTTTTTAAGATTCTGGAATCACATTTACGGATAAATTATTTACCCGATGAGCGTTTAACCAAAAAAATAGAGAAAGAAGCCCGGCAAAATATCAGTCCATATGCAGGTATGGTTCAAAAAGGAGAATTAATCATTGCCGATGGTGATGTGATTAATGCAGAGAGTTTTCAAAAACTCGAATCACTGAGAATTGCCTTTGAGGGCGATCCTTTGTTGAGGGCCAACAGACAATGGCTTTTCTTGGGGCAGTTTTTCATCGTTTCACTGGTAATTGCCTTACTGATGTTTTTCCTCGATTTATTTAGGAAAGACATTTTTCAGGACCACCGTAAGCTGGCCTTAATTTTAATGGTCATTTGTGGCATGTTAGCCATATTATCGTGGGCTATTAAGTTGAATATCCCAAGCTTATATTACATACCTTATTGTATTGTCCCCATTATCATCCGGATTTTATTCGATACCCGACTGGCACTCAATATCCATTTATTGGTAGTACTCATTGCGTCTTTTCTGGTTCCAAACAGTTTTGAGTTTGCTTTTTTGCAAATCACTGCAGGGATGACAGCCATTTACAGCATCAAAAAATTGGTAAAAAGGGAGCAGTTCCTCATTTCTGCCATCCTTATTTTTGTGAGTTATGCGATAGCGTATCTGGGGATATTACTCATTAAAGATGCTTCATTTTATAAAATTGAATGGACCAACTTCATTCCTTTTGCTTTTAGTGTGATCATTACTTTATTGGCTTATCCATTCATCTACGGTTTCGAAAAATTATTTGGCATCACTTCTGAAATTACTTTGATGGAGTTGAGTAATACCAATTCACCATTACTGAGGGACTTGGCTTTCAAGGCTCCGGGTACTTTTCAGCATTCTATGCAAGTTGCCAATTTGGCTGAAGCTGCGATCTACAAAATTGGTGGCAATGCCCTCTTGGTTCGTGCCGGGGCTTTGTACCATGATATCGGAAAGATGGAAAACCCTCAGTATTTCATCGAAAACCAAAATACCGGAGCCAATCCACATGATAAACTTCCTTATGAAAAAAGTGCTCAGATCATTATTCAGCACGTATACCGCGGAGTAGAAATAGCTCGCAGGAATCGAATTCCTGAATTATTGATCGATTTCATCAGAACCCATCATGGGAATACCCGGGTTGATTATTTTTATCAATCATTCTTGAAAAATTCGCCTAAAAAAGCGTTAGATGAGAAAGTCTTCAGATATCCGGGACCGATTCCTTTCTCCAAAGAAACCGCCGTGCTCATGCTTGCCGATTCAGTAGAAGCTGCCTCCAGAAGTCTTAAAAATCCGGATGAAGGCAGTATCAACGACCTGGTAGAACGTATTATTGATTATAAATTAGACCAAAATCAGCTGATAGACAGTAACATCACGCTCAAAGATATTCAGGTAATTAAGCAAATATTTAAAACGATGCTGATGGGTATTTATCATGTCAGGATCACCTACCAATTAGAGAAGTAAAATTATTTTTGAAGGCTTCATTGAATTGCTATATTTGCACTCCCTGTTGGGGAAAATACAAAGGAGAGGTGCCTGAGAGGCCGAAAGGAACAGTTTGCTAAACTGTCGTACTGGTAACGGTACCGCGGGTTCGAATCCCGCCCTCTCCGCCATCAAAACAAATAAATCCGAATTTATTTGTCTAGAGCCGCAAAAATCCTATTTTTGCAAACCTTCGTAAGAAGCTCGGGGTGTAGCGTAGCCCGGTATCGCGCCACATTTGGGATGTGGAGGTCGTAGGTTCGAATCCTGCCACCCCGACGAAAAAGCCCTTAAGCAATTAAGGGCTTTTTTAATTGGATGAAAAACTGATTTTTTAAATCTGTTCCGATTTTTTACTTTTGCAAGGCTTTGCCTCCATAGCTCAGCTGGATAGAGCAACGGTTTTCTAAACCGTGGGTCACAGGTTCGAATCCTGTTGGGGGTACTAAAACCGGAGCTCATTGACTCCGGTTTTATTTTTTAATAAATTTTGCTTCCAGTTCCTCTTCAGGTCTTCTTAACTGTAAAACATAAACTCCCGGATTCAGGTGATTTACTAATTTATTGATCTCTATGTTGATGGTATCCAGATTTCCTTTGGCTTTCCAAACCACCCTTCCTTCAAAATTAGTAACCAGGGCATTCCATAACATAGCAGGATCAGAAGTACCTTCTGTTATTGAAACCGAAATTTTATCTGCTACCGGATTGGGGTAAATCACCAGCTGGCGTTTAGCCGTGAAACTTATCTTCAGAGTATCTGAATAAAAACTGTTTCCATGAATATCACTTATCCTGAGTCTGTAATAAGAAACCGGAGTAATGGGGAATCCATCCAGGAATTGATAAACCTGTGCTGTATCGCTGTTACCTAAACTATTTAACTTTCCAATTTCCTGGAAATTCAATCCATCTGCAGCACGATCAATGGTATAATTGGTTATTTGTTGTGCGTAGGCGGTTTCCCAAGTTAATAAGACTTTACTCTGCTGTTTTTCGGCTTTGAAATACTGGAGTTGGATGATTGGCTTGGCTAGGACTTTGCTGGTTACAGTTGGAGATTTAAAGAAACCTAATGCTGCAGTTGTAAGGGTCATGTCAATCACGTTGAACTCACTCATGGCCGAGTTGGAAGAGATATCGTAAAATCGTCTTAGCACCGGATAAGGGTCGTTTTCTGTTTCGCCAGCCGGATACAAATTAATGGTGCTCTGTACTGCTGCATTGTAGGGATTACTCATCGAAATATGCGCACTTGGTCCGTATACCGGTATGCCCGGTACGGGTTCTTCCACACCATCGTGGCGGGAGGGATGATGCAGCGGATCTCTCGGGTAGTTGCTCCCAATTCCTGTGATATAACTCATGTTCTGCGGATTGTTACCCAGCTGAACATCCAGACTTAACAGGGCATATTTACGGTATTTGTCTAATCCTGAAAAATAATAGGCCATCATCAAGTCCCAGGAATAGCGGCTGGATTGCCCATAAGCTCCGAATCCTAAAAAAGCAACCACATCGGTGCGACAAGCACTGCGGTAGAAATTAGCATTGATTCTGGGGATGAGTGTATTGTCGGCATAATTTAAAATGCCCTGTTTAATAGTCGTTACCTTATTTTCATCTACCGGGAAAGGAGTAGTGGCATAAGCAATGGAGGCCGGTATTTGATGATGTTGAAAGGGGTTCCATCCGAATAAAGGTGTATGTGCAGCCCAATAGGTATCAAACATATTCCTATAGCTGAGTTCTCCGGTAGCTTTATACAACTCTGCTGCTGCCCATGCCCGTTCATCCAGATCGCCTTCCGGATCTGGGTAGGCGCCACCACCCATGCCTGTATTCTCCGTCAGGTAACCTCCTTCGGGTTTCACGCTGGGGTGATTCCCTAAGAAAGTCATAGCTAGTTTGGCCCGTTCCAGGCAATACTTCGCAAAACCCGGCCAGAAAGGTTTGTACAACCTGTAAGCCATCGCCATAATGGCTGCAAATTGTCCGGTGGTATTGGTGGTTTTTTCAGAGATGTAGCGGGAAGCCAGATCGTTTTCAGGCATAGAGGTAGGCCATTGCAAAGTGGTTACCCGTTCATAAACCCCGCCATCTGCAGCTTGCATGTTCAACAGCCATTTTAATTCATGATGGGCTTCATCCAAGATGTCGGGTATTCCATTGCTGCTTTCCGGTAAATTCAATTCACCGTCGCCGAATTTTTCTGGAAAAAATTGGTAAACCGATAGTAAATAATAGAGTGCCGAAATACCAGGAGTAGCGTATTTTCCGTAGTCGCCTGCATCGTGCCAACCAAAAGGCATTTTCACCTGCTCGTTCATTTTTTCACCATTATATAAAGAGGAGTTCAGCCAGGAGGTATGTGGATATCCATCATTCAAATGGCAGGCTGAATGGCTCCATTTGGCATCCGCATAGGGTGACTGTAACTCGGTGCCACATCTTTGATAGAACAATCCCCTGGCTGCAGTAAAATAAGCCTTATCCATCACCTTATCCGAAATCTCGAAATTAAAAGATCGTCCGATGCCCGGAACATACACATAATAGGTGCCCGACGTGCTCAGGTTGGTAAAATCACACTCAAAGATTTGCTCTCCGCTTAGCACGGGGTCATTGCCTCTAAAATCGGGTATACCAGAATATACCATCTGGTTGTTCTCCGCATTTCGAATTTCGAACGTTAGGGGGAACAGTGGCATGTGGCCCGCATCGCCCAGGTAATTTCCTATGTAAGCATACTTCTCTGATCCACTAAAGTAACCGACCTGGTTTACTTTTACCGAACTTTTGATCAGCTGCTGGTCGTTAAAAATGAAACTGAAACTCTGCGGAACTACAAAATTGTTTCCGCATCGATCTTTCACATTTTTAACAGTCAGGGTATAGAATTTACCATTTTTTAGTTTTTTATTGAATACCAGAAATAATTCGTTCTTGATGACCGGGTTAGTACTTTCTAGCTTAAATTTCTTTACCAAAAAATGCCTTCCGATCTTTTCCGGAGCCAGGCCAGCGCTGAAATCGGTATCCTCTTCACTGATAAGGAAATAATTGTTCAGATTCAAAACTTCACTCATTTCATAACTTTCGCTGATGTTTAGTCGCACAGCCTGGTTAGAGAGCCATTCCACGGAATCTACCTTTGCTGGACTTAGATCCACTGCCTGAAACACATCGGCATAGAACACCAAATTGGGTTCTGAAGTTTCAAAACGAATGTATTCTACTGTTTGCAGTTGATAATCAGCTGTTTTTAGTACCGCTAACGGAATTTTAACCAATTTGTACTGATTGTCAATGGGCCCGTTTTCTACATAAGGCCCTATTTCCACCATTTGACTGGCAAAAGGCCATCCGGTAAGGCCGAACTTTAATTTAGCCCCGGGACTGTCTGATTTAATATAAAATCGAATTTCACTGTAGTTCGACAAGTCTTTGCGCCAGGTATCCTGGCATTTCAGGTTAATGGTAGCGGGTTGCCATTGATTCATATTGGCCTTAAATGCCCATTGACCATTGTAAGGTGTAGAATTGTCCGCTGTTCCGTTATAGAAAGTGCAGGCACCGATGGCATTGGTTTCTCCGTCCCAAAGCTGGATAGTTTGTGCGAAACATTGGAAAACGCATGCTGTTAAAAAGAGGATAAGAAATAGCTTTTTCATATTCAGGTCGATTTTACCTGAATAAATAACAGTTACTAAGAAATTGTTTTATTTCTTATAAAGAAAATTTATAAACATTAAAATGTTTATCCGAAGAATAGATAACTTACGAAAATGGCTGCAACCACACCGAAAAGATCGGCCAATAAACCGGCACTGATGGCATAACGTGTTTTTTTGATGCCCACAGAACCAAAATATAAGGCCACTATATAAAAGGTGGTATCGGCTGATCCCTGAAAAACACATGATAGACGGCCTACAAAAGAGTCGGGGCCAAAGGTTTTCATTGAATCGAGCATCATGGCTCTGGAGCCTGAACCGCTGAGTGGTTTCATGAGGGCAACGGGTAGTGAATCAGTAAACCGGGTATCGATGTTTAAGAAAGAGAATCCCCATTTAAATCCCTCAACTACATAGCTTAAAGCTCCCGAATTTCTGAGCACACTAATGGCGGCCAGCATGGCAACCAGATAAGGAATGATTTTGATGGATGTTTCAAAACCACCTTTGGCACCTTCAACAAAAGATTCGAAAACATTTACTTTTTTACGGAGGGCACCCAGGATAAAGGTGATTGGTATAGCAAACAACAATACATTACTGATCACCTTAGACACTTCACTGATCTGTTCTTTACTGAGATAGGCCGTGAAATACCAAACCAACAAGGAGATGAAAGCGATTAATCCCAGTAACCAGGAAATGATAACCCGATCCCAAAGATTGATTTTTTGCCAAATAGACACAATGAGCATGGCTGCAATGGTTGCCACAAAAGTAGCAATGATGCAGGGGATGAAAATATCGGTTGGGTCTTGTGCACCCATGATGGCTCTTTGTGCAATAATTGAAATTGGTAAGATGGTTAAACCCGATGTATGTAGCACCAGGAACATGATTTGAGCATTTGATGCAGTTTCCTTTTGTGGATTTAGTTCTTGCAATGTGCCCATTGCTTTTAAGCCCAATGGGGTAGCAGCGTTATCCAAACCAAGCATGTTAGCCGAAAAGTTCATCATCATTTGTCCGCTGGCCGGGTGATTTTTAGGCACTTCCGGAAATAAACGACTAAAAAATGGACCAACTATTCTTGATAAAAAATTTATGGCTCCGGCTTTTTCCCCAATATTCATGATGCCTAACCAAAAAGCCATGGTGCCTACCAAGGGCAGTGCAATGTCCATCACCGAGGTTTTTGTGCTATCAAATAATCCTTCCACCAATAATTTAAAGATCTCGGTATCGCCGAAAAAAATGAGTTTAATTAGGGCAATCCCAAAGGCAATGATGAAGAAAGAGATCCAGATGTAATTTAAGGCCATGAATTGATCTAAGGTGGAACTAAAATACAAAAGCCTCCATTTTTTGGAGGCTTTTGTGGATTATTTTTTACCAGACTTGGCTTTTTGTTGTTGTTGTGCCTGACGCATGTAATCTTCCATGCGCTGCTGGAATTTTGATTTTTTCTTTTCTGATTCAGGTTTTTTCTTGTTCTCCTGAATTTTAGCATGAATTTTCTCGTCGTCTACAAATTGACGAATCATGAACTGCTGACCAAAAGTTAATAAGTTGGCCAGAAAATAATAGTAGTTCAAGCCGGTTGGATAACTATTTAACACCCCGAAGAAAATAATGGGCATGATATAGCCAATGTATTTCATTTGCCCAGTGGCACCGCTGATCTGGTTATTGAAATAGGTATAGATCAGGGTAGAAGCGGTCATCAGTACGCACATCAAACTGATATGGCTGCCTAAAAATGGAATGTTAAATCCAAATTTGAAAAAGGCATCGTAGGTCGACAAATCATCCATCCACAAGAAACTCTGCTGACGTAAATCGAACAGGTTAGGGAAAAAGAAGAAGAATGCCATGATGATGGGTAATTGTAAGATCATCGGTAAACAACCACCCAATGGATTTACTCCGGCTTTTTTGTATAGTTTGAGGTATTCTTGTTGTAAAAGGGTTGGATTATCTTCTCCTACTTTGGCTTTGATTTCGTCCATTTCTGGCTTCAAAATTCTCATTTTGGCCATCGATAAATAAGATTTATAGGTTAATGGGAATAAAACCACTTTTAATAAAATGGTCAATACCAAAATGATCAATCCATAGCTCCAGTTGAATCCGGATAGGAAATCAAAAACAGGAATCACCACATACCTGTTGATGTATTTCAGCGGCCCCCAACCCAAATCAACCAAGCGCTCCAGGTCGTAACCCTGAGCTTGCAGCGTTTGGAATTTATTTGGCCCGAAATAGAATGCAAGTGGATATTCATTGTTCTGCCCTTTATTAATCGGTAATTCTAACTGGGCACTGTATGATTTTACAATACCTTGTGCTGCTTGCGTTTTTACAGAAAGTTTCGCTTTCTCAAATCCATTTTTCGCGATTAAAGCATTTGAGAAGAAATGTTGCTTAAATGCAACCCATTGGATTTTGCCATCGGTATACTCTTCTTCGTCATCTTCGCTTACGCTCAAATAATCCACATCCTCACCAATGGGTTGGAAATAGGTAGTTGAATAACGCTGTTCGCTGGCTAAATCTTTTTCTTTTTGATTCAGCGTGGTTTGCCAGTTGAGGCTAAGTTGCTGCTGGTTAGTCGGTAAAATGCCCTCCAAGCCTTGGGTTTTGATTTGTAAACCCAACTGATAAGAATTTTGATCTAATTGATAAACATAGTCGATGAAACGGTTTTCATCGTAAGCCAGTCTGAGGGTGATAGATTGTTGACCTGAAGAGGCAATTGTTTCAAAATATAAATCGTTGGTATTGATTTTTGTGCCTGCAGTGTTGAACATCAATCCAAATTGATTTTGTTCGCCCGAGAACATGATGAGTGGTTTACCATCATAAGTTTTAAACCCTTTTAATTCTACCGAGCTAACTTTAGCACCCTTGTTATTTATTGAAACCCTGATCAGTTCGTTTTCAAGAACAATTTCTTGTTCCATTCCTTGGAAAGCTTTTCCAAATGGGCCCTTTACTAATGTTGTATCTGGGGCTTTTTGGACACTTTTGATGGCTGCAGTTCCGGCAGTTTTTTTGGCGGGTTTCGAATTCAATCTTGCGATCGAATCTTGAACCAGTTTTTCTCTTTTTATCTCTTCTTCAGAAGGTTTCATCAAAAAGGTGGAACCTACCAAAATCACCAGGATCAAGAACAGACCCCAAAATGTATTTCTATCCATGTTTAAATATTTCGATTGGGCTTAGGCTATTTTTTATGACTATGGGCCAAAGCTGCGGCGACAAAGTTAACAAAAAGCGGATGAGGATTGGCCACTGTTGATTTTAATTCGGGATGGAACTGAACTGCCACAAAATAGGGGTGGTCTTTCAGCTCCACAATCTCTACCAAATTATTTTCAGGATTGATCCCTGAAGCAATCATACCTGCCTTTTCATATTGGTTTAAAAAGACATTATTGAATTCGTAACGGTGACGGTGACGCTCTGTGATTTTTGTTTTACCATAAATGCTGGCGGCTTTGGTTCCTTTTTTAATATCGCATGCATAAGATCCCAAACGCATGGTGCCACCCTTGTTCTTGATTTTTTTCTGTTCCTCCATCATGGAGATCACCGCATTTTTGGTATCTGGGTTCATTTCGGTGCTATGGGCATCTTTCAATCCCAAAACATTTCTTCCAAACTCAATTACGGAACATTGCATCCCCAAACAAATACCGAAGAACGGAATTTGATTTTCTCTGATGTATTTGATTGCTTCAATCTTACCTTCAATACCTCGGCTGCCAAATCCTGGAGCAACCAGCACCCCATCTAATCCGGCTAATTTTTCTTTAACATTTTCGGCAGTAATGCTCTCAGAATGAATACATTTTACCCTCACCTTACACTCATTTTTTGCACCGGCGTGGATAAATGCCTCATTAATCGATTTATATGCATCAGGAAGTTCAACATATTTACCAACTAAGCCAATCTTTACTTCTGCGGTTGGATTTTTAAGTCGGCCTAAGAAATCTTTCCAGCTTTCTAAATCTGGCTCACCTTTACTGGCCAGTTTTAATTTCTTTAAAACTATACCATCCAGGTTCTCTTTACGCATCAATAATGGCACATCGTAAATGGTGCTGGCATCGATCGATTCTATCACCGCATTTCTTTCCACATTACAGAACAGTGCAACTTTTTTCCGGATTTCGGCCGAGAGGTGATGCTCTGTACGGCAAACTAAGATATCTGGTTGTACACCATACTCCAATAATAGTTTAACAGAGTGCTGTGTAGGCTTCGTTTTTAATTCGCCAGCAGCTGCTAAATAAGGAACCAGTGTTAAATGAATCACCAAACTGTTGTTTTGTCCTAATTCCCAACGCAATTGTCTTACCGCTTCCACATAAGGTAGTGACTCAATATCGCCCACAGTGCCACCCAATTCGGTNATNACNATGTCGAAATTGCCGCTCTCNCCNAAGATTTTCATATTCCTCTTGATCTCATCGGTGATGTGCGGAACCACTTGCACGGTTTTGCCTAAATAAGCACCCTCACGTTCTTTGTTAATTACATTTTGGTAGATACGTCCAGTGGTGATGTTGTTAGCTTGAGACGTAGGTACGTTGAGGAATCTCTCATAATGACCCAAGTCCAAGTCGGTTTCGGCTCCATCTTCAGTTACATAGCATTCTCCATGCTCGTAGGGGTTGAGCGTTCCCGGATCAATATTGATATAAGGATCGAATTTCTGGATCGTTACCCGGTAACCTCTGGCCTGTAAAAGTTTAGCTAATGA
>JGI25921J50272_10000139_pt1 | contig 23553 bp, 19 predicted proteins | sample LauGreSu1BDMLBSD_2_FD_50272 | JGI IMG/M metagenome (IMG submission 50272) | reverse complement strand
AGCGATTGATAAAGGATTAGTTCATAATTGTTTCTATGGTATGAGTGCTGTTTACCCTCCTAAGAATGGCCTAGGAAGTGAAGGAGATAAACCTACCGTAGAAAAATATGGTAAAATTGTGAGTGTTAACTGTATTACTTTTGATTCTTTATTAAAAAAACATCAAATTAAAAATTTTGATGTCGTAAAAGTAGATGCCGAAGGACACGACTATAAGATTTTCAAACAAATAGATCTAAAAAAATTCAGACCTAATGTGGTAAGGTTAGAGTGGATAAATTTGGAGTCGGAGGAAAAAGAAAAAATTATCAAAACATTTGAGGAAAATAACTACAAATATGAGATAAATGGTCAGGACGTTGTTGGTCTGACAGAAGAATTACATACAAATCTTTTCCCAAAAAAAATAACTCAAGAAGGAAAAAAAGTTACGTTAGTAACTGGATTATGGAACATCAGAAGAGAATCACTTTCTGAAGGTTGGAGTAGAGGTTATGATCATTATTTACAAAAATTAAGTCAGTTATTAGAGGTAAAAGAAAACCTAATAATTTTTGGAGATGACGAACTTGAAAATTTTGTATTTTCTAAAAGATCGTCTGAGAATACTCAATTTATAAAAAGAGATTTAAGTTGGTTCAAAAACAATTTTTTTGACAAAATTCAAGAAATTAGAACTGATCCGAAATGGTATAACTTAGCACCTTGGCTTTCTGAGTCAACTCAAGCTAAATTAGAATATTATAATCCTTTGGTTATGTCAAAAGTTTTCCTTTTGCACGACGCTAAGATTATGGATAAATTTGATTCGGAGTATATGTTTTGGATAGATGGAGGATTAACAAGTACAGTTCATCCTGGTTACTTTACACACGATAACGTTTTAGACAAAATCACTAAATACATCTCCAAGTTCTCTTTCGTTTGTTTTCCTTACGAAGCTAACAACGAAATCCACGGATTTGAATTTAATAAAATTAACGAATACGCAGGTAAAAAGGTTACAAAAGTTGCAAGAGGTGGTTTTTTTGGTGGGCCAAAAGATTCTATCGGACAAATAAATTCAATTTATTATGACTTACTGAGCAATACTCTTAATGAAGGATATATGGGAACTGAAGAGTCCATATTTTCAATTATGTGTTATAAACATCCCGAGATAATAAATTATTTTGAGATTGAATCGAATGGTTTGGTAAATAAATTCTTCGAAGATCTAAAAAACGATAAGTTAAAAGTTAAATCTGAGAGTAGAGTAGAATCTTCTGATAACAATTTAGACACCTCAAAAGTTGCGTTATATGTTATAACATTCAACAGTCCGAGTCAATTTAGAACTTTAATTGATAGTATGTTGTTGTATGATAAAGATTATATAAACAAAACTTCTAAGTTTTTGTTAGATAACTCAACAGATCCTTCAACATATGACGCATATAAATTACTTTGTGAGGAATATGGTTTTGAACATATTAAAAAAGACAACTTAGGAATTTGTGGTGGTCGTCAATTTATTGCCGAGCATTTTGAAACAACTAATTTGGATTATTATTTATTTTTTGAAGATGATATGTTTTTCTTCAATAAAGAAGGTGAAACTTGTAGAAATGGTTTTAACAGAGTTGTGAAAAACTTATATAAACTTTCTTTGGATATTATAAAAAAAGAAAATTTAGATTTCTTAAAATTGAACTACACGGAGTTTTATGGTGATAATGGTACTCAGTGGTCTTGGTATAACGTTCCTCAAGAAGTAAGAGAAAAATTCTGGCCTGAAAATAAGACATTACCTAAAATAGGGACTGATCCAAACGCACCGAAGACACAATTCAAAAATATTTTAACGCATAAATCAGTTCCGTATGCAACTGGTGAAGTTTATTATTGTAATTGGCCTCAAATAGTTAGTAAGACAGGGAATAAAAAAATGTTTCTTGAAACAAAATGGGCNCACCCTTTTGAACAAACTTGGATGAGTCACATTTACCAACTATCAAAAAAAGAAGAAATATCTTCAGGACTTTTANTATTAACACCAACAGAACATAATAGGTTCGAACATTATTCAAAAGATTTGCGTAAAGAATCCTAACCTTATATTTATTGGTATGGAATTTTTTATTAAAAAGAATGCAAACCTACCTGTATTAAAAATGCAGGTTGTAAAGGACGGTAGAGCCGGATATATGGAACTTATGGAATCACTAGAAGTTTCCACGATTTATTTTTCTATGGTAAATACTGCAAACGGAATTCCTAAAATTGTTGGAGCCCCTGCATATATAGTCCCTTTGATTTTACCTGACGGTTCTCCACCTGAATATTATGTATATTTCAAATTTACGGAAAGAGATACAAATACAGTTGGAAGATATCAAGGTCAATTTTTAATAAAGAATGATGAGGGAAATCTAATTTTACCCTTGAGAGAAGAATTATACATAAACGTACAGGATTCGTTTATTGCCACAGATCCCTGCTGTTAATTTGTTATCGTCAATAAGTTTTTTTATATTTATAGTGTAAGGTAAACTTCACGATAGTGTGAAAGCTAATACACCAAAAAAAACTTTTTATATGATATCAAATGAGGAAATTGAATCATTTCTACAAGGAAATGATCCTGAAGAATTTATAGTTGCAATAGAGTTTGATTACGCCTCTAACTCAATATTCAAAGTAAAAGAAATACCTGGTAAGGGTAAAGAAATTAGAAAAGATACATTCATTCCATTTGCTTGGGTTGGGGATCTTAAGGACGTTAAGTTCTATAATGATTCCAAAATGGCTCAAAAGGAGGCAATGTCCAAGTATGGAATTGTTATTGAAAAACTTGATACGGGTGATAACGAAAGGTTAAAAAATGGATTAACGTATCTCGTAAGATCACTAAAGGGATATAGAGAATTAATTCAATTCTTTAGAGATGGTGGTTGTGACCCGTGGGGTGAAAAGACAAAGGATAAAATAATTGTTTTACCACCAGTAGAACAATATCTAATTTCCAAAGAAAAAAGATTATTCAAGGGATTTACCGATTACAATCAGGTGACTAGATTAGTATTTGACTTGGAGACAGATGCCTTAGATCCAAAAGATGGTAGAATCTTTATGATCGGAATTAAAACAAATAAAGGTTACCATAGGGTTATCGAATGTTTGGACGAATCCCAAGAAAAAGGTGCGATTTTAGAATTCTTCAAAATTATAGATGAAATAAAACCAAGTATTATTGGTGGTTATAATTCAGCGAACTTCGACTGGCATTGGATTTTTAATAGGTGTTTAATTCTTGGTATTGACGCTAAAAAGGTTTGTAAATCACTACATCCTGATCATTCTTACACTAGAAAGGATAATATGTTGAAGTTGGCAAATGAGGTCGAAACCTATACCCAAACTTCAATTTGGGGTTATAATGTGATAGACATTATACACGCTGTTCGCAGAGCTCAGGCAATCAACTCAAGTATCAAGGCCGCGGGTCTTAAGTACATTACCAAATACATAGGCGCGGAAGCTGAAGATCGAGTCTATATTGATCACGAGAACATTGGTAAAATGTATCGTGAAAAGAACGAATATTGGTTAAATATAAAAAATGGGAAATACAAAAAGATTTCAGAATACTCTGATTTGGATGTAAAGTTCCCTGGGGTTTATATTAAAACAACGGGAGATAATTTGGTTGAACGATATCTCGATGATGACTTGGAAGAAACCTTAAAGGTTGATCAAGAGTTCAATCAAGCTTCTTTCTTGTTGGCGGCAATGATCCCAACCACTTATGAAAGAGTGTCAACTATGGGTACCGCAACCCTTTGGAAAATGTTGATGTTAGCTTGGTCGTACAAACACGGATTGGCAATACCAGCAAAACAACATAAGACTGACTTCGTAGGAGGTCTTTCTAGACTACTTAAGGTTGGGTATAGTAAGAATGTACTTAAGTTGGACTTCTCGTCCCTATACCCCTCAATTCAGCTCGTACACGATGTATTTCCTGATTGTGATGTAACAGGCGCAATGAAGGGAATGTTAAAATACTTCCGTGATGCACGTATTAGGTATAAACAACTTGCAGAACAATACGAAAAAACTGACCCAATTCTTTCGGCATCTTATTCTAACAAACAATTACCTATTAAAATTTTCATTAACTCTATGTTCGGTGCGTTATCCGCACCTCAGGTATTTGCATGGGGAGATATGTATATGGGTGAACAAATTACCTGTACAGGTCGCCAGTATCTCCGTCAAATGATTAAGTTTTTTATGTCAAGAGGATACACACCCCTTGTAATGGATACGGATGGTGTCAACTTCTCAAGTCCTGATGATGTAGACACTAGAGAATATGTTGGTCGTGGTTTGAACTGGAAAGTCAAAGAAGGAAAAGTGTATAAAGGCCCTGACGCTGATGTTGCAGAGTATAATGATATTTTTATGAGGGGTGAGATGGCACTAGACACTGATGGTGTTTGGCCATCTTGTATCAACTTAGCAAGAAAAAACTATGCGGTTATGGATGCTAAGGGTAAAATCAAATTGACAGGTAACTCCATCAAATCAAAAAAACTCCCATTATACATAGAAGAGTTTTTGGATAAAGGGATCAAATTACTTTTAGAAGGAAATGGAAAAGACTTCATAGAATACTATTATGAGTATCTACAAAAGATTTTTGATAAAAAAATTCCTCTNTCAAAAATTGCACAAAGAGCCAAAGTCAAACTAACGTTAGATGACTATAAAAAAAGATTGACTCAGAAAACCAAAGCNGGAAATAGTATGAGTAGAATGGCCCATATGGAATTGGCAATTCAAGAAAATTTAGGNGTCAACCTTGGTGACGTTATTATGTATGTGAATAATGGAACAAAGGCCTCACAAGGAGATGTACAAAAAATGACCGTAAAGCAAATCAAAGATACTAACTCAGTATTACTACACAACAATCCAAAGGCAAAACCAATTACTGAAGGGGTTATGGTTAATTGTTATATGTTGGATAAAGATATCTTAGAAAAAGATCCTGAATTGACGGGTGATTATAACGTTCCGCGTGCCATCGTAACCTTCAATAAAAGAATTGAGCCGTTGTTGGTGGTATTCCAACAAGAGGTTAGAGATTTATTCCTTGTTGATGACCCAAAAGATAGGGGTATATTCACTACATCTCAGTGTGAATTAATTAACGGTATACCATTTGAAGATGGTGACCAAGATAAATTAGATGAGGACGTTTTACAAATAACCGAACAAGAAGTTAGTTATTGGGAAAAAAGAGGTTTAGAACCTGATTATATGTACAAGTTGGCCGAGGAAGGATGGGAACAAAAATTAGGATTGCTTCAGACCGTCTGATGAAAGAATATACCAAGTATTTCCACAAAATCTGAACTCAACACAGGCACCTTTATCCATTACAATTTCATCGAATTCTTCATCAATTTTCCCTACGTCAGGTTTAATTGTTAAAAGATTCATCGCCTTTATTACTGTATGATCAGTTGTTCTAGAGTTTAATGTGAGAGTACATTCAGCAACCCCTCTAACGATAACACAATCCTCTCCAGTTGTTGAATATTCTCTTTCTGAAACGATTGAAACTTCGGAGGTGTCAATAATTTTTCCGTGAACTAATCTCTGAGCGGGTATTGTTTTAATTATTGCCATATTAAATTACATATATTTGTCTTGGGAATGCATGGAATTTTAGTTGTTTATTCAAATTCTCGGCTATCAAAGCTTCCTTCTCCATTTGTTTTTCAGGTCTTAATCTCTCAAGTCTTAGTTTAAGTTCTTCCTCTAATTTTGATTTTTCGTCTTTCGATTCTGTTAGTAGACTTTGATAATCCATTTGTATTTCAGAATCTGGTGTTTTTAGATTTCCTGAATATTTTCCTCTAACTCTAGCTAATGTTTCTTTAACATAAGCGGTAAACCATCTTCTAACCCATTGTTTTGCAGGTTCATTTAAGTCAACCCATTCTAATTTACCTAATGGTACGTCAGATGGGAGTTTTATGATATCAGGATTTGATTTCAAACAATCATCTCTATCTTTTCCTACCGTATCATAATACCAATACCAAACTTGCTTTCCAGCGTATAAACTATAATTTGACCAGTTAAATCTTCCACCAGGTGTATTCATTAGGTGAATTAGTTTTTGACCGTCAGGAAGAGCTGTTATTCTATAGGTCATACTTCCACCTAAGATTCGGTTCAAAATATTAGCCTCTTGAGCTCTAATTAAATAATCAAAACCAGACATCATAAAGTATGACCCTTGATATCCAAGTTGTGCATAACCTGCTTGGTTCGCACCCAATCCTATACCGTCAAATCCGAACCCACCTACACCCCAAGGTCCAAATACAGTCCAAGGTTGGTTACTAAACCATAAAAGTTCATTAATTTCTCTTCCTGCGGGTATTACATAATCCTGCTTACCCCTCTCGAGAGTAAAGTAATCCTTTTTCAATACCCAAGGACCAACAGTTTGTAGACCCACAATTTTTGAATATGAATATTGATATTGTTGTTCAAAACTCATAGTCCTTGTTATAAGTGCATTCGCAACCGATTGAACACTCATATCCAAGTTAACTAAATTAACCCATTGAGATTCAATTAACCAATCCAAAATATATTGTTCGTAATCTCCGATAGATAATTCCATCAAGGAATCCATCATTTCATCCTCAACTTCAACACTTCTAATTGGNGCACCTAATAGGTGTTTGATTCTCGTATAAATTTGACTTCTTTCTGGTTCTGATATTACTGGCATATCAATAAATATGTTATTTATTCTATTTCGAATAACAAGGAACTTTGAGGTAAAACATAATTACCTTCAACAATTTTACCATTATTTTTGAATATCAAAATTTTATTAGTCTTAGGGTTAAAAAATATTAACCAGTCTGTAGAGTATTCTTTAACATTACCTGAAGACTTTACAATAATATTTGAGTCAGAAATTAATATATCACTATAGGGTTTTATTTGACCAGTAAACTTTTTTTCATCTTTGATTACAATAATGTCAATTCCTTTTTGGGCGTCCATTCTTACTCCGTGGCCACCTACATTTTGAATCTTGGCATCATTACCAAAAAACAATTCAATTTTTTTAGAAACACTATTTTCGGATTTTTGTCCCCTATTCCATAGTGTTAGAAGTACTTTTATTATATTAACAAAATCTTCGTTCCTTTTGGTAAAAATATCTTTTTTGAAGTAATCTACCGCAGTTAGAAACCTAATAATTTCTTGTTTATTTCTATTTTCTTTTTTAGAAAAATCAAAATTTCTATCTTGTCTACCAATATTTTTAATCAACTTATTTACCGCCTTAGATAAAAGACAGAACGTATTGAAATTGGTATTCAAATTATTTAATACAGATCTAGCCCCCTGAGACTCTACCCCATAAAACCCTGACATTTCGTTCTTTGGATTTTCTACCCAATATTTTGAAAAAACAGATTTTAATATTCTTGTAATTCCATCACTATAAATTTTCTTCAATTCATAATTGTTGATCATTTCGTTAAAGAATATAACTTCTTTGGGNTCACAAAATTCAGGTCTTACAATATTTTCCATTAAAATTTGATAGTCTTTTTGTTCTAATAAAGAAGTTTCTGTTTTCATTTTGAATAATTCGGAAACAAAATCCCAATTCACAACTTCCCAAAAATTAGAAATATATTCGTCTCTTTTGTTTTTATATTTAAGATAATAAGCATGTTCCCACAAATCTAACCCTAAAAGCGGAAATCCACCATCTTTAATAACATTCATTAATGGGTTGTCTTGATTTTGGGTTGACATAATTTTTAATTTGTTTTGAGTGGTTAAAACCAACCAAACCCAACCAGATCCAAACCTTTCTTTTGCAATCTCTTCAAACTTTTTTTTGAACTCCGATAAAGATCCAAAATCCCTATTAATTTTTTTGAGAAGTTCTCCCTCTAATTTTTTTGTTTGGGGAGAAAGCATGTTCCAAAATAATGCATGATTAAACGCCCCTCCTGCATTATTTCTNATACTTTGTGAATAATTGGAAATGTTCTTTATAATTTTTTCTAAATCTTTGTCTCCTCCTTTTCTTTTCTGAAGTGCGGCATTTAACTTGTCGACATATCCTTTATAATGTTTATTATAATGGATTGACATTGTTTCAGAGTCTATAAATTTTTTTAGGGCTGAGTAGGAGTAAGGAAGTTTTTCTATCCCTATTTTTTTCATTTCTGATATTATCAGTTTTTTCTCCGTTTCTTTTTTTGATTCACTAATCTTCTTTTTTATTAGATCAATCTTCTTTTCATTTTTGTCCATTCTTTCTTTTTAATATAAATAACCTGAAAGTTGGTGTTTTACCTAAAGGAGTTAATTTTGTTCAATATCTCTTCTACAAAATCCGAAGAGTTCAGGTTGTCTCCCATAACTGTGGCGATCACTTGTTTTTTATTATTTAGAATATCGTATATAACCCCTTCGATAGTGTTTTCATAAATTGGATAATACACTAATACGTTATTTTTCTGTCCTATCCTATATGCCCTATCTTCAGCTTGCGCGTGATCAGAAGGTAGAAATGATAGATCATTCATTATAACCGCTTCTGCTGAGGTAAGAGTCAAACCAACACCAGCAGCTTTGATATTACCAACAAAAACTTTTATTTTAGGGTTTTCTTGAAATTGGTCTACACTATTTTGTCTTTCAGGTTTTGACATAGACCCATCTACCTTTACGGCCGCCTTTCCAAAATGTTCAACTATTTTATTTAGTGATTCTGTAAAATTACAAAAAATTATCACTTTCTTATCCTGTTCAATGATATTTTCTGCAATTTCAATAGTTTGACTAATTTTTTCGTTGGCAATTATTTGTCTTACTTTTGTAAGTTTTGTAAATTGTACTGTTAGGGATTTGGATTCTTCGGGGTTTTTTTCATACCAATTGTAATATTCCCCCATAACTTCTTCATACTCTTTCGACTTCAACTTCAAATAAACTGGAGTTATTATTTTCTCCGGTAAATCTAAAACATCTTCTTTTAATCTTCTTAAAATTGTAGATGATGTTCTTTCTCTAAGTTCATCCAAATTTGATGCACCCATAATATTCCAAATCTTTCTATTCCCAACCTTAAATTGATAACCGGCACAGTACCTTATTACATATGCCATCCAATTTTTAGCAACAGGTGAGTCAGACAAACTTAATAAGTTGTAGTAATCAATGGGTCGGCTAGTCATAGGGGTACCAGTCAATAACCAAAGTCTATCTACATTTTTTACAATATCGTTAATGAGTTTGGTTCTTTGGGCTTGAGCGTTTTTTATATAGTGTGCTTCGTCAATGATTACTAAATCAAATTTTGCTTTTTGTATTATAGTATCTTTTTTGTTTTTTGTGTCGTGGAAATTTTTTAGGATATCATAATTTATTATTACAAAATCGTGATCGGTACTAAAACTTTTACCCTCGGAAATAAAAATTGATCTATCAGAATAGTTTTCAATTTCCCTCTTCCAATTTATTTTCAGAGTTGCAGGACATATGATTAATATTTTTTTGGCGCCAGTTTCTAACGCTGCAATAATTGTACTTGTAGTTTTACCCAATCCCATATCGTCAGCCAAAATGAATTTTTTATTTTCAACTAACTTTTGTATTGCCTCTTTTTGATGTTCTAATGGCGGTCTATTTTTGTATTTATCATAATCTACAACAATATCCTTAACTGTATTATCTTTAATAATTGCGGCTTTCGGTAACCAATAATCTTTTAGTTGGTCGTCTTCTTCAAGTTTACCCCAAACGTGGTACGCCTTTTCTTTTTCCGCCAATAATTTTTCAATCCAAAACTTTTCAGGTATTCTAATTAAGTTCCAATCGTTGGCGAACTTTAATGCAAAATAAGAATCTAACACAACCCATTTTTTAGCAACTTTAGGTTGTTTATCGTGAAAATTTATAATATACTCTGATTGACTTCTTGTTGGATAGAACTTTTTATTAACTTGTTGTTTTCTTTTAAGTTCTAAAATAAAGTTGTTGCCTCCTTCATAGTTCTCTAGTAAAGTTATTGCCTTAGATTCCAAACTTATTTCAGTACTCATCAAATTATATTAATATTTGTTCTACCATCATTCCAATACTCACTTCCACCGTAATAGATAAAAATTTCTTCACCCTGATTTATATCTCTNAATGCATAAAATTCAAAACAATTAGTTTCCAAATTTGATCTCCAACCAGCGTTAGAATCATCACTATGATTATAAAGCAAAGAAAAACCTACAGCAATTACCTGTTTATCCCAATCGGTTGTACCTTGAGGCCAGTTATACCTATAATTCATTAACATAGGGTTCCCTTCTCCTTTAGGTATTTCCATATCGATAATAGGAGATACTTCAAATACCTCACCCTTAATGATGTTTTGAGAAGCAAATACACCCCACCCGTGAACAGGACTCTCGTCTAAGTATATTTTTATAGATGGAAATACTTTCATAAAATATTTGGATAAATGTAATAATATTTGTGGTATTTATCAATATATGGAAAAATTAGTACCTATAACAAGACTTGGTAAATTCTTTGGTGGAGAAGACTATTCTCTTGATGTGGAGATGGGACAAGAATGGTTACAAGGGGATATGAATTTTACAGTAATACTCTACAGAATAGATAGATATAAAACCAAGACCGATGACGTTTATGGTGAGGCGGTTGAGGACGGAATTAAATTTTTACCTCCTGTAGAGTTGAAAGGATATGTACAGATAATGGCTCCAACAAATCAAAGAATTGCTCAGTCTAAAATACATTTGGATGAACCAGGAAATATGAGATTTTCACTTTATCAAAAACTTTTGGATGATCTACAAGTTGAAATTGCGTTTGGTGATTATTTGGGTTATTATGAAACAGAAGATAGAGTTAGGTATTACGCTGTCGCTGATGATGGTAAAGTTGTTTCTGATAATAAACATACTTATGGTGGGTACAAACCTTTTTANAGAACAATTTTNGCAACNCCAGTAAATAAAAATGAATTCACAGGATTATGATAGTTTTAGTAACAGAATCTCAAAAAAATGTATTGTCTCAAAATTTGATAGGTGAGAAAGTTATGGTTTATTATAACCTACATAAACATACTTTTTCGGTACAAAAATCGGGGATTGTTTTTCTTCATGCAGATTTTGTTAAATTAAAAAATGTAGAGTTTAGAGTAAGAAAGGGAGGTAGAGAAAAAGTTAACGTAGAAAAAAGGAAAAATGTTCATGCCTTTGTGATAGGAACATTAGTTGATTTTTGTGAACATCCTTGTGAAGAATTACCAAAAAACCCCGACGGCAAAATAGTTACTTATAATCCGTACAAACACGAATCATTCGTAATTAAAGACACGGAGATACCTGTGTTTGGTGCTGATGAAGTTTATATGATAAACAGCAAAGATAAAATTTTTATCGTGGATAAACCAGAATTAAAAGGATTATGAGAGTAATAATAACAGAGTCTCAGAAAAAGTTATTGTCTGAAAAAGTAGATCCTGAAGTTATCAAAATACAAAAAGATCTCAAGGGCAAATACGATTTGGGTAAAACCGGTCCTAACAAGGATGGTGTTGATGGGATTTATGGTCCTTTNACCAGAAAGGCNTACGAAAGTGAATTCGGAAAAAAATTTTACAAAGACACATTATCAAAGACAAATAATAAAGGTTTTATTTTACACGAAGCCCCCGAACCTAAGGACGATTCTTTTGCGGTCGTTTTCGGTGGAATAAGCTATGCCAACCCTAATTGGATGAAACAACAAGTACCATCTGAACTATTAAGGACAAAAAATTTTTTATTTGTTCCTTTCACTTCTAATATAAGTGATGTCACCAGTTTCCTTGGTGATAAAAAAATAAGTTCTGTTAGTGGATTTTCCGCGGGCGGACATAGGGTTTGGCCTCTTGTTGACAAGTTCAACTTTGTCGGACTTATTGATCCATCTACTAAAGATAGTTATGTATCTTCTTTTGCAATACCAAGTGATAAAGTAAGATTAATGTTCAATGATAAAAATTGGGGAGGTAAGTTATCATACATTGGTAAGAATCAATTACTATCTAAAGATAAAATGGGGTCTTCAGCCGAGAGGGTAAACTTGGGTCATAGTAAAATACCTAATTCGTTTTTTATAAAATATCAATCAAGATTATAATATGGCATTCCCAAAAAAAGTTATAAAAGATTTAGAGTTAGTACCTAAGAAGACACTTCTTTCAAGAAGAGAACAACTTCTTGAGTATATTAACAAAGATGGTACTTATCTCCCAAAATCAGTTTTGCATGCGGATTTAGATAGGGGTATGTTAGATTTTGTAAAAAATGATCTTTATATGACAACCTCAGGTAAGGTTGTTCCTTTGGTTGATATTATATTAACAACTCAAAACTGGTCTCAATTTGTAGAAACTTGGAAATTTGTAGATTATGATTTTAATCCTGTACCTCCATTTATTACGGTTGTTAGAAATCCCGATGTAAAGTACGGGACTAATCCTTCTTTACAGTATACAATACCTAACAGAAAGCCATTCTATTATGCTTCGGTTCCTACTTGGAATGGTAATCAACAAGGTATGGACATTTATGAAATACCACAACCTGTACCTGTCGATATTGTATACAATGTCAGAATAGTATGTAATAGAATGAGAGAACTAAATCAGTTCAATAAAATTATCTTACAAAAATTTTCATCAAGACAGGCATATACTTTCATTAAAGGACAATATGTTCCAATTATTATGAATAATATTAGTGACGAAAGTGTTATGGATTTGGACAAAAGAAAGTACTATGTACAAAACTATGATTTTACTATGTTGGGTTATTTGATTGACGAAGAAGAATTCAAGGTAAAGCCTGCTATTTCTAGAGTTGTTACTATGATGGAAGTTGATACGTCTACTGCTAGGAGAAGAAGAAAGAAATTTCCTGAAAATCCAGATTTGTTCACTCAGAATTTTCTCTTCCCATCTGGTACTACTATAGTTGATGAAGTTCAAAATTATACTGTGGATATGACTGTAGATTCATCCAATAATGTGACATCTTGGGATGTTTATATCAACTCTCAATTTTATGGTACTGATGTAAATAAAATTCTAATCAACACAAACGATATATTAAGATTAGAAATAACGAAGTCCGACCCTACACAAGAAAGCAATATTTTGTTCACAAATAAGTTAGTTTAGTTTTCTCCGTAGATATCTTTTTTTTCTTTACATTTTTCAAATATCAGACTCTCTAAAAATTTATAGATTTTGAGACCTTTGTTGTCACAATACTTTTTTAGCGCGTCGTGAGATTCTTTTGAAATTTTGATGTTCTTGATTTCCTTACGAATATTTTTTGACATAGGCAGAAAAAAGGCAGAATAAATTCTTCCTGTTTATAAATAGATATTGAAAAGTAAAGTTTTTTCATTCAGATAAGAATATTTATCAATAAAATAAATCAAACAAGAAAAATATTATAATGGCTACAGTTCAAACTAATCAGAAGGTCTTTGTTTCTCCAGGTGTTTATACTTCAGAAACAGATTTATCCTTTGTGGCTCAGAGCGTTGGTGTGACTACACTTGGCCTTGTTGGTGAAACCATCAAAGGACCTGCTTTCGAACCTATTTTTATTACAAATTATGACGAATTCCAAGCTTATTTTGGTGGTACTGAACCAACAAAATTTGTAGGAACTCAAATCCCTAAATACGAAGCCGCATATATTGCGAAATCATACTTGCAACAATCAAACCAACTTTTCGTAACGAGAGTTCTTGGATTGTCAGGATATGATGCGGGTCCATCTTGGTCTTTGAGATTGACCGCAAATGTTGATGGAACAACAGTTGGATTAAATCCTGCAACCGCAACTCCTTGGAGTGTGACTTTTTCAGGTGTTTCTAGTGCGAGTACTGTTTCACTCTTAGGGGCAACTGTACCTGAAATTGATGATAATATTAACAACGTTTACACATTAAGTGATGGGTCAACATCAACTTATAATAATGACTTCGATGTTATTCTTTCTGAAATAGCAAATGCACCATCTTTGAGCTCAACAACTTTAATTGCTTATGGGGCAATTAATAGTAGTGATTATAATGCTTTATCGGCAACTTATACCAACGTTAATAACATCTTTGGTGTTGATTCTGTAGATATACTGTCTAATGATCTATCCGCAGGAGATAACGATCCTTGGTATTACGCTACCTTCTCAAATTATTCAGCAAATAGTTATTCAGGATATTCTTGGGACTATGTTGTGACTGATTTATTTACAGGGGCTAGTAGTACATTTAGTGGTACAATATCTGGTAATGTTTATACATTATCGGGTACTGCATATTCTGAATATAATAACTTGGTAGTGGCAACTTTGAGATCTAGAGGTATTTCTCTATACACAAATTCAAGTACAAGTGTTAATCACGGTCCTGTATATCAGATTTCTGCGAGTACTGGAGTTACTTTAGTTTGTTCAGGTTCTTACTCAGGTGTGAGTAAAAACCCATATGCAACTTTCTTAATTTCAGGTATAACAAACGATTCAATTGCGTTTTCTTTCGAAACATCTTTATTGGGTTCTGATAGTAAATTTATGACTAAGGTTTTAGGTATAGATAATTTTGGTAAATCAAGAACTGAAGTTCCTATATTTGTTGAGGAAATTTATCCTGGAATGTTAGACTATCTATACAACAAAGGATATATAAGAGGTATTAATTGTGATCTTGTTGCTCTTCCAAGTGCAAGAAGTAGAGCGGTTAATTCTATCGCATGGAATTTAGAAAGATATACAACACCTAAGACTCCTTATTTGGTTTCTGAACTAAGAGGAAATAAGGTATATAATCTTTTCAGATTTGTATCAATTAGTGATGGTACAGAAGCAAACACTGAAATTAAAGTTTCAATTGCAAACATTTCATTTAACAATATGACTTTTGATGTACTCGTTAGAAGTTTCTTTGATACAGATGCGAATCCAGTTGTAATTGAAAAATTCACGAATTGTACTATGGATCCTGCGTCAAATAACTTCATAGCTAAGAAGGTAGGTTCAGTTGATGGAGAATACGCACTTCTTTCTAAGTACATAATGGTTGATATGGCTAACGATTATCCATTAGACGCACTACCTTGTGGTTTCTATGGATATACTCAGAGAGTTTATGAAAATAACGATAATAAGTCACCAATAGCTATATTCAAAACAAAGTATAACTACCCTGGTGAAGTAATTTATAACCCTCCATTTGGTGGATCTTCAGATACAATCGAATCACCTGGTGATATAGTTAGAAGAACGTATCTTGGATTTTCAACTCAGTTGGGCCCTGATTTGTCGTTCTTACAATATAAAGGAAAACAAAATCCTGTTACGGGTTGGGCAACAGCAACCGATTCATTACCTTGGAACTACTTAACACAAGGTTTCCATATGGACTCAGGAGCAACAATAGTAACTATAGGAGATGCTTTTGTAACAAGTGGTGAACCAGCTTTCCAATGTGGTGTGGCAGAATTCAGAAATGATCCTGAAACTCAAGAAAACCCTTACTACTTTATCTACGCAAGAAAATACACTGTATGTTTTGCTGAAGGTTTTGATGGTTGGGATATCTATAGAGAATTTAGAACAAACGAAGATAGATTCTCGTTAGGTGCGAGTGGGTTCTTAGCTGGATTCATATCAGATTCAAGATACCCAACGGCAACTGGTGACGGTACCTTCAAGAGAATCGTAGTTCAGAACAATACACAAGATTTTGCTAACTCTGACTACTACGCATACTTACTTGGTATTTTAACATTTGCTAATCCTGAATCTACAAATATTAATGTATTCGCAACTTCAAGTATTGATTATGTGAACAATAGTAACTTGGTTGAAGAAGCGATCGATATGGTTCAGTTCTCAAGAGCTGACTCTGTTTATATCTGTACAACACCAGATTACAATATGTACTTACCTGATTCAACTGACGCACAGGCGGTAATTTATCCTCAGGAAGCAGTTGATAATTTGGATAATACAGGTATCGACTCGAGCTATACGGCAACATATTATCCTTGGATTTTGGTTAGGGATACTGTTAATAATACACAGATTTATATTCCACCAACAGGTGAGGTTTGTAGAAACTTAGCATTAACCGATAACATTTCTTTCCCTTGGTTCGCGTCAGCGGGTTACACAAGAGGTCTTGTTAACTCAGTTAAAGCAAGAATTAAACTAACACAAGAAGATAGAGATACATTGTATCAAGGAAGAATCAATCCTATCGCTACTTTCTCTGATGTTGGAACTGTAATTTGGGGTAATAAAACACTTCAAGTTGCAGACACAGCACTTAACAGACTTAATGTAAGAAGACTCCTTCTCCAAGCTCGTAAGTTGATTTCAGCAGTGGCAGTAAGATTGTTGTTCGAACAAAACGATCAAATCGTAAGACAACAATTCTTAGATAGTGTAAACCCAATTTTGGATTCAATTAGAAGAGATAGAGGTTTGTACGATTTCAGAGTAACCGTTTCTTCTTCACCTGAAGATTTGGATAGAAATACTTTGAATGGTAGAATCTACTTGAAACCAACGAAGGCTCTCGAGTTTATTGAAATAGAATTCTTTATCACTCCAACAGGAGCTTCGTTCGAAAACATATAAGTTCAATCGGACAAAATTCAAACCCCTCCTTAGCGAGGGGTTTTTTTATTTATATTTGTATTTATGAATATGAAATATATAATTTCCGAAAATAGGATGAATGATTTGATGCAAAAGTATTTTGATAAAAATTTTAATCCTAATGATATGGACTATTACTATGTTGGTTATGGAGAAGATGAGGAGGGTAATGAAGTTGAGACTGAGGATGCAATAGCTTTTTACAAAAAAAGTGGTAATTATGATGTGGATGTTGTTTTTAGATATTATAAATGTGAGTACTTTAGTGAAGATGCACACGTAATGAAACAAGTGTGTCCTATACTTTCATTCGAAAATGATCATACAGATACTTTGAACGGATATTTTGGTGATATGTGGAAAGAATTTGCTAAAAAATGGGTTCAAGATAATTTCAATCTTTCACTAAAAACAGTAGAATAAAAATCAATATATTTATAGTTATGCTAAAAATAGTTAAAGAAGGATTTAAGGATGAAACAACCCCAAATATGAAGTATTATGCTTTTGATTGGGATGATAACATTGTTAAGATGCCAACAAAAATTATTCTAAAAAATGAAGATGGTGAAGAAGTAGGTATGGGAACCGAAGACTTTGCAAAATATAGAGAAGTTATCGGAAAAGAACCGTTTGACTATGAAGGAGAAAAAATAGTTGGTTATGGTGAAAATCCTTTTAGAAATTTCCGAACCGAAGGGGACAAACAATTTATCATTGATGCAATGAAAGCAGAGGTTGGTCCTGCGTTCGANGATTTCAAGGAAGCTATCAATAATGGGTCGATTTTTTCTATAATAACCGCAAGAGGACACAACCCTAACACATTAAAACAAGCGGTTTACAATTACATAGTTTCTGGTTTCAATGGTATAGATAAAGAACAACTATTAAAAAATCTAAAAAAATATAGGTCGTTCGTAGGTGAGGAGGAAATGAGTGACAATGAATTAATCAAAACATATTTAGAACTCAACAAATATCACCCTGTGAGTTATGGTGATGAAAAAGGAGCAACAAATCCTGAAATAGCTAAAGTAATGGCGATGGATGATTTTGTAAGTTATATAAAAGGTATGGCTGCTTTACTAAATAAAAAGGCCTACTTAAAAAAAGACCTAGGCAATAAATTTATACCCCAGAAGCCAACAATAGGATTTTCAGATGATGATATAAAGAATGTTATGGTTATGAAGAAGCATTTTGCAGATAAACCAGAAAAACTAGTTAAGACATATTCTACAGCAACTGGAAAGAAACTGGAACTAGATCAATAATGAAAAATAAATAATAAAAAGTCAATAGAAATATTTTTCGAAGACGTATATTTATAACATATAAACGAAGTGTAAAAAATTAATAATATGGCTGATTTACTAATGAAAATGCCCCTTCCCTACGAACCTAAACGTCAGAATAGATTTATTTTGAGGTTTCCGTCGTCGTTGGGTATCAATGAATGGTTCGTAGANTCTGCGGCCCGTCCACATATAACAATNAACCCNGTAGAAATACCTTTCTTGAATACATCAACTTACGTGGCTGGTAGATTCANTTGGCAGACAATACCTTGTGTGTTTAGAGACCCAATCGGACCTTCGGCATCACAAGCCTTAATGGAATGGGTTCGTCTTTGTGCGGAGTCTGTTACAGGTCGTATGGGTTATGCTGCGGGTTATAAAAAAGACGTTGACTTGGAGATGTTGGACCCAACAGGTGTTGTTGTGGAAAAATGGATTCTCTATGGTACATTCTTATCGGATGTAAACTTTAATTCATTGGCATATAACACAGACGGATTGGCAACTATTTCAACCACACTTCGTATGGATCGTTGCGTACTTGTTTACTAATAGTCTTTATAAAAAATCAATAGTTTTTATATTTAACCCTAAAGGATAATAAACTTTAGGGTTAATTTTTTTATATGGAAGAACAAGCAAGGGAATATGGTCAGATGAATATGACACTACCACACGATGTGGTACCATTACCATCACAAGGAGTATTTTATAAAAATAAAAAGAAAAGTGTTAAAGTTGGTTATTTAACCGCCGCTGACGAGAATATAATTATGGCAGGGGGAAATGAAACTGCCTTGAATTTGGTAAGAGCCAAACTATATGAACCGGATTTGAGGCCGGAAGAAATGTTAGAAGGTGACGTTGAGTCTATTCTTATTTTTTTGAGGAACACCGCGTTTGGTCCCGATTTGAACCTTACAGTTACAGACCCAACAACACAAAAACCATTCAAAGTTTCAACACGATTGGATGAATTACCAATAATCAATGGTCAAGAACCAAATTCAGATGGTACTTTCAGTGTTACTCTCCCTAAAAGTGGTATGAGTGCGAAAATAAAACCTTTAACCTATGGCGAGATAAGTGAAATCTCAAGAATTATTGATTCGTATCCACAAGGTAGGGTTGCACCAAGAGCAACATTAAAACTTCAAAAACAAGTAGTTGAATTAAACGGTAATCAAGATAAAGGTTATATTGTTACGGAAATTGAAAAACTACCAATAGCCGATTCAAAATTCATAAAGAAATTTATGGAAGAAAATGAACCAAGACTTGATCTACAAAAAATTATAACAGCCCCATCAGGAGAAAGACTAACAGTAAATGTTGGTTTTGGGGCAGAGTTCTTTCGCCCTTTCTTCTGATTATAGACAAGGACAATTAAACGAATTTTATTATTTAACTACATTAATGAAAATAGGTTGGGATGATTTCAATAAAATGCCAATCTTTGTTAGAAAGTTCCTATTAGATAAATGGGTTGAAGATAATAAGAAGGGATGAAAATTCATCCCTTCTTCTATTTATAAATAAAAGTATTACGTATGGATTTACTGGATGATGCTTCGTCGAACCTGGATAAGTATGCCAAAAGTTTATTAGATATGGATATGGCGTTCAGGGCTGCATTCCAAAATATGACAACTATGGCTACCGATCTTAATAAGCAGTTTACACAAGGTAGGGAGAGAATTACTGAAATGAACTATGCTTTGGCACAATCAGGCCCTACATTGGTTAGATTGGGGGGTGATATCACGGATGCGTTTACGGTGATGGAAAATATTTCAAAAGCAACAAGAAGAAATGTGATTGCATCTGTTGAAGATGTTACAAAACTATATGCTGCTGAAAAGTTAATAGGAGGAGGTATTGAGTCTATTGTAGGAGATTTTCAAGATGTAGGGGTACAATTTTCTCAAGTAGGTAAACAATTAGAACAATCTATAAATTATGTTCGTGGGGTTGGAGCTAACGCAGGTCAAGTTATGAGAACTGTTATGGGTTATATGGATCAAATGAACAAATTTAATTTTTCTGAAGGAGTTCTCGGTTTGACAAAAATGGCAACTCAAGCATCACTACTGAGATACGATATGAGTCAAACTTTATCTCTTGCAGAAGGGGCAATGAATCCTGAAAGGGCAATCGAGTTAGCTTCGGCTTTTCAAAGACTTGGAGTATCTGCAGGGGACCTTGTCGATCCTTTTCAACTAATGAATAAATCAATTAATGACCCACAAGGACTACAAAATTCTATAATCGATGTTGCAAAACAATTTTCTTACTTTGATGAAAAAACAAAAACTTTCAAAATAAGTCCACAAGGGATCTTAATGTTGAAGGAAATAGAAAAAGAAACACAATTGAGTGCGAAAGAGATGTCTAAATTAGCAGTGAACGCTGCGGATTTAGATAGGAAACTTTCATCTTTGAGCCCAACAATAGAATTTAAGAATCCAGAAGATAAAATGTATCTAGCAAATATTGCAAAGATGGGTGAGGGTGGTGATTACGAAGTTACTATAAATGATAAAGAAACAAGAAAATTGGGTGAAATTACCCAAAGTGAACTTAATAGGTTAATTGAAGAACAGAAAAAACCGCCTAAATCTTTAGAGGATCTTACAAGAGATCAGGTAGATACAGGAAGATTATTACAAAAAGATGTACAAGCCATTAGGGACAAGTTTGTTTATGGGGTTACATCGGCAGAAATAATTAGAAAAGAATTGGAAGGACTAAGAAGAGTTACGACAACTGCAACGGGTACTGTATCTGAAAATTTTGACCAAAAGAAATTTACAGATAAGGTTGATACTCTGATGGAAAGAATGGGTTCAGTGGTTGGTCAACTAATGAGAGGAGACCCCAAAAGTGATGAATTAAAAAAAGAACTAGAAAAACTTGCAACCGAAGTAGGAGGATATCTACCAGACTTGAACGAATTCCAACAAAAAACTTTATCAGATATTGCTAATAAAGTTCAACCTGGTACGATTTTCGAGAAAGGTTTATTGGATTATGTACTGAAACCTATGGAACAAAACATTGCTAAGTTAGATAAAGCTATGGGTGGAACAAAAACAGCCACAACAGGAGCAAAACCCACAGGTATTGAGTCAGGAAAAATGTCAGAAGGAAATAAAAGTTTAACCGAGACAATACAAAAAAATCAAAACATTACAATTGGAGGTTCAGGAACACCGATAACGTTCAAGTTGGATGTACCTCCAGGTGTAAACAAAGAATTTATTGAAAAACTAATGGACACTTCCAAATTCTCCGAAACGATAACAAAAACGGTGTTAGATAGATTAAGGGAAATGGAGTTAATTGATTAAAAAAAAATATCTACTTCCCTATTTATTATAAAAAGAAATAATGGCAAACAGTCCGCTTGATTTTGCGTCGTCTGAAGGGTTTAGAAAAAAACTGATGTCAAGAAACTTGGCTGCGTATGGTAAATCACCAAATAGACCAAACCCACCATTAAATTATGTTTATAGACAAACGGATTCTAGTGTAATTGATTCACCTGATGTATTAATTGATGAACCATCATTTGCCAACGATTTATATAAAAACAACCAATATGGCGCTGATGGAGGTTATAGACAAGTTCCAGACCCTAATGGACTATTAAATACAAAGTCTAACGAAGGAGAATATGGGTTTCAGGATGCTAATATTATTGACCAAGCCTTACCTGAATCACAAAAGTGGAAATCAATAAACCCATACTCCAACGGAACACAACTTCCACTTGATAGTGCTCCTTTTTTTGAGAGTAATAACGTAGTTGCTGCNGAAACAATNGACCTTTATAANAATCAACCATACCCAACAACTTTTGTTCCTTCAACATATTCACCCGTTTCAATCCTTTTGAATCCTGATCCAACAGGAAGTAATGGATTACTATCTCAAGATTCTTTTTTATCACGTATAGGTGCAAAACAATTAAGAAAAGATTTTCAAAATAGAATTGCCACCCAAATCAGACTGAACACTATTGCAAGAATTAACTTCTTAAATGCTAATAGTGGTACAGATGTATTGAATATGGTTACAGGTATTGTACCACTTATTGAACCCAACTATCAGATTACAGTACCAGCAAACCCTATTTTAGCAGCAACAGATTTTGCTCTTAGACTTGCAGGTTCATACATACCAGTTTCACCAATACCTGGGTCTTATTTTGATCCAAGTATCAATTCTGGTCAGCCAACAACAATACAACAATTAAGAAATGCGTTTAGAAGGAGTCAAGTTGGTAATTTCTTTTCTAAATTATTAGGTAGTCCGAGATCAGGATCTCAATTATTTTTGAATAATACTGGTGCTGGACAAAAACAAAGATTATTTGGTAACTTAAATTATAACAAATACAAACCAGACTATGATAGAACATTCTTAGATAGACTTGGTGGTGCTNTTGTTGGTGGGGTTGCAAATAATAGTAATTACTACATAGGATCGACATCATCTGAACCATCAAGAGTTTTCTCACCTGGTGGAGATATACCTGTAGATCCTTTCGGAAATGAGGTTCAAGCACCTGTCTATGGCCCACAAGAATTGGCACAATTATACGAAGGTCCGTCAAGGGAAGTTAGATTAGGTGCNAACGGACCAACATACTCAAATGGTGGNGGAATAGAAGGCGGATTTACGTGGGTATCACCAAAGTATAAAGGAAATGCTGGTAAAAAAGTTGGTATTGGTGGAGAAATAACCAATCAAGATGAAGACTTCAGACCTTCATCTTATAACTCAACAGAGTCAACAAATATTGAGTTTAGATCGGGATCAATTTTAGATGATACCCAAAGAATCATTGATAGCCAACCACAGGGTGGAAGAAGATTACAACACGTAGGAAACGCCATAGATCAAGTAAGTAAAGTATTCAACGATGGATATAAAGAATTGACTAAAGGATCTAGAGTTATTAAATACGAAGGTGCTCCTGGTCAGGAGGTTGGAACTGAATATTGTAGAGTTTTTGCTAAAGATACTCCCTATCTTCAATATAATGATTTACAAAAGAAAGAGGGTATCACAACACAGAATAGAAGAATATCTTGGTCTGTGTTAGATAGTACGTATAACCTTAATATTGCCCCCAATAGTCAAGAAGGAGGACAAGATTCAACCAACTTGATTGGTTCTGAGAATGATGGGTTTGCAAAAAAATATATGTTCTCAATAGAAAACTTAGCTTGGAGAACATCAAATAAACCTGGATTTACGGTTGCGGATTTACCTATATGNGAAAGAGGGCCGAACGGAGGAAGAGTTATGTGGTTTCCACCGTATGGATTAACATTCACAGAATCGAGTAGTGCTTCTTGGAGAGATTCTAACTTTATCGGTAGACCAGAACCTGTGTGGACATATAGTAATACAAGTAGAACAGGATCATTACAATGGAAAATGATTGT
>JGI25921J50272_10000136_pt1 | contig 23995 bp, 36 predicted proteins | sample LauGreSu1BDMLBSD_2_FD_50272 | JGI IMG/M metagenome (IMG submission 50272) | reverse complement strand
TGTAAAAAATAGTATATGAAAGAAGAATTTATATTAAAGTTAGTACAAATACAGATCCAATTTAAGTTTTTACATTGGCAAACACATGGTGATGCAAAACATAGAACTTATGGGAAAGTTTACGACAAGTTAGGTGATTTTATTGATGAGTTTGCTGAAATTATGATGGGTAAGTATGGTAGAGTTGAGTTCGAACCTGAATTTTCTATTATGTTTCAGAATATGGGATCACTGAATCTTCAAAATTTCCTTGATGGGATAACCGAATTTTTAGTCGGAATGTCAGACCAACTCGACTCAAGATATGATACAGATCTCCTAAATTTAAGAGACGAGATGTTGGGAACAATAAATAAGACAAAATATTTGTTAACTTTGAAATATTAAAATGATGAATAGTAAAAAACAAACCAAGGTAATAAGACTTACTGAAAAAGACTTGACAAATATTATAAAAAAAGTTATTCAAGAACAACTTGATGATATGGATCAAATCAAAGCAATACAAGATTTTCTTAATGCAAGATATAAAAAGGATCCTAAGTTTGTTCAATTAAAAGTTGACGGTAAAACTGGTCCTAACAGCTCCACAGAAAAGGCGATAATGAAGTATCAGACCGAGAAAGGACTTGATCCTGATGGACAAATAGGCCCTGATACATCCTCGGCGATGAGAAAGGATGGACTTGATAAGTTCGAAAAAAGATATAAATTATTCGGTTTATTTTAATAAAATTATATGAGTAAAAAAGTATATACCAAAACAGGAGACAAGGGATATACATCATTACTCGGAGGTACAAAGGTAGCAAAAAATAATTTAAGAATTGAAGCTTACGGAACAATAGACGAGTTAAACTCGTTTATTGGTTTGCTTGGAGATCACCTTTCNGTTGATCAAAGTAAATTTGTAAACACANTATTTCGCCTCAACGAAATTCAAAACAATTTATTTAAGATCGGGTCAATACTTTCTTTAGATCCTACTAAAAACATAGGATTTGAGTTACCGAGTATTGACAAATCGGATGTTGAAAAATTGGAGAGTTGGATTGATGAAATGGATGCAAAGCTTCCTGAACTTAAAAACTTTATACTTCCGGGAGGGCATGTTTATGTTTCAACTTGTCATATCTGTAGAACTGTTTGTAGAAGAGCTGAGAGAAAATGTGTGGTCGAGTCGATACCTGATGATATATTAATTTATCTGAATAGGTTAAGTGACTATCTATTCGTATTAAGTAGATATATTGCAATAAAAATGGGTTCGACAGAAAAAATTTGGAGACCTTAAGAAAGGAGATAGATTACATCGTCTCCTTTTTTTATACCTAATTTGTTACAGGTACCACCAGGTAATTCTAAAACAATATTACCTTTTCCACAATAACTCAGACATACTTCGTGTTTACAGGGGGGACAGTCGTGGAATATCTTTGTAATTGTATTATTTTGTATCATTATAATATCGATGTCCACAATACAATCTTTCATCCAAAAGCATTGAGTTTTGCCACCCATAAGGAATAATAAACCATCGAATCCATCGAAGGTTTTTCTCATCATTCCAATTTCTTGAGATTTTTTATCAACAAGAGTTTTGACATCAAAAATATTTTTATTAATTTTGACTTTCATACTTATAAATACAATGGATAAAAAAAGATACTCAGGTGTTGTTGTAAAAAACAAAGAAAAATGTCTTCTTTGTAAAAGAAACAACCAAGGTTCATTCCCAGGAATGTGGTCTATTCCTGGAGGTAAGATAGAAAGTAACGAAGATAGCAAAGATGGTGCAATAAGAGAGTTCTTTGAGGAAACAGCTCACGACATATCAAATGAGGATTTGGATTTTGTTGGAGTTATTCCAAGACATACCAGAGACGGAAAGAAAGTTAAAGGTATGATGTATGTGTATCTTTTGGATACGGATCAGGAGATTAATCCTGATCTTGAAAACGCTATTGATGGTGAAGANCATACCGAATGTAAGTATTTTAGTGAGAATGAANTAGAGGAAGGAAAAATNGGTAAATACCTNTACAAAATGGTTCAAATGATTCTACAAAGAAAAAATAATTCATCTGACTTGATCTTTTGAGAAAGTTTGATATATTTATTAGTCCATCCGAGAGGATGAACACCCCACAAATACGTTTTACAAATAAAATTTGACAGATTGAAAAAGATGTCTTAACTTTGTGAAACAAATGAGACGAATAAAAAAGTAGTTTCAAAATTTAGTCCCACGAATTTGGTAGTTTGAGAAAAGTATCGTAGATTTGTGGGACTTTTTAATCTAACAAAGTTCTTTAACATATTGATTCTACCTACCTGTACAACCAGCGCATTGACGTGGATGGTGACTACGGGGTGAGTAGGTAGAATTTCTATAGAGTCTCATCACTTTATATTTACTCTAAGACCCTTTGACTTTATATTATATTATGCCGTATAAAGACAAAGACAAACAAAGAGAAAAAAACAGAGAATATCAAAAAAAACATTATTCTCAAAAAAAAGAATATTATATTCAGAAAGCGAAGGACTCTAAACTACGAGTGAAGACTGAATATGAAAATTATAAGAGGACTTTGGAGTGTGAAATTTGTGGTGAAAATCATCCAGCTACTTTGGACTTTCATCATAAAGAACCTGAAAAAAAAGAGTTTATTGTTTCAGAAACAATTTGGAGGTGGAGTTGGTCGAGTGTAAAAAAAGAAATAGACAAATGTGCAGTTCTTTGTTCTAACTGTCATAGGAAGTTACACTATGAAGAAAAAATGGCGGGCGGAGGGCAAGGTGTCCTGTAGGTCTCATAAGCCTATCTAGCTTGGTTCGATTCCAAGGCGTCGCAACAAAAAAAACCTTAAGAAAAATTTGGAAGTATGAAAATTACTTCTTAATTTTGTGAAGAAGTTTGAAGGTTCAAACTGATGGTCGGAGATAACCATCATAACAACAACTCCCTTAAGTGATAGTTCTTTGAATTAAAAATATTATCCTTTCAGGATGTTTGATGATGAGACCTTACGGTTGATTCTGAGTAACAAACTGATAAAGATATTGGGCGGTCTATAGTCCATAAAATAAACTGTGAAAGCAGTATAAAGTGATCTACCTCGGTTGAAGTAGATTGCGGCTTGACAGGGGTGTCCCCAGTTGAGCTCGAGTAGACAAGCGGGATATCATTGTCCCTGAGTAGTCGAGGGTGACACTGTAGGCGAAATGGAATGATGACCAAGCGATGTGGTTCGTTTGGTTGAGGTGGGAACACCAATAAGAATAACCCGTAGAACTCTTGCAAGAAGTATGGTCATCCAACTATACAATTGCGTGATTCAATATTAGAGTTGACTTAAAACCGAAAGGTATGAGTTCGTACAGGTGGTGCTGTTGTTCTCCTTAACCTTAGTCTACCAAGGCATGAGTTATGAAGTTGGCTTAAAGTATGGAGGTAGGGATATCTCAGAGAGTAGTTCAGTATTTCCTCGTTCAAAAGATGAGGAAGCAGGTTGACGGACCGCTACTTTCCAAATCCACAAACCAATTCATTTGTTAATATGGTTTAACAACTAATAATTACAAACGGAAAAGTGTCCGTCAGTTGTCAGTGAAAGGTGACTACATAGTCGTGAAAAGTTCACGGCCGTGAAGGGTCCCAAACCCGACACGATTTTCAAGAAAGTTCTCTAACCTCGCGAGGGGCTTATTGGTGAGGCATCATCGAGGAGTAGCAAGTATTGAGAGAGTATCTGACAACTCAAGGTTTGATTAACCTAATTAATCGTCACTGAGGATTACTTCTCAAAAGGAAGTGGAAAAGAAGGGAAACCATAATCCTTCTAAAGATTCTCAAACAAAACTTGTATTCTCAAAGTTTTTTTGCCAAACCCCGATCGTTTCTACGGTTGGGGTTTTTTATTTTATGCTGACTTTATCTTCTAATTGTTCGGGTTGATAAAGATTGTTTTTTTCTTACATTTAATACTATGTTGGAATTGAATCATTTTTATAATGAAGATTGTTTTGATACACTTGAGAAAATTGATCATAAATCTATAGATTGTGTTTTAACATCACCACCTTATAATATGACAAAAAGAAAGGGTGGATATGCAGATAAACAGGACAGGTATGATGAATATCAGGACTGGAAGACTGAAGAAGAATATAATCAATGGACTTGTAATCTCTTCAATAAGATTGATGAAAAATTGAAAGAAAATGGTGTGATACTTTATAACTTTTCATATTCAATAGAAAATCCTGCACTTCCATATACGATGTTAGGTAAGTTATTAAATGAGACATCATTTACCGTTGCAGATACTATTATATGGAAAAAAAGTAATAGTATTCCTCATCCTGCGTCCTACAATAGATTAAATAGAATCGTTGAATTTGTTTATGTGATCGTTAGAAAAAAAGAATTGAAAACTTTTAATTGTTACAAAAAAGTTTCTAAAATTTCACCTAAAGGTCAAAAATATTATGAAATTGTAGATAATTTTATTCTTGCTAAAAATAATGATGGTGTAACCGATCTGAATAAAGCAACATATTCATCTGAGTTTTGTATAAAACTTCTGACTCTTTACACAAAAGAAAATGATTTAGTTTATGATCCATTTATGGGAACAGGTACCACAGGGGTTGCTTGTAAAATGATCAACAGAAATTTCATTGGAAGTGAAATTAGTAAATCACAGGTTGATTATAGTGTAGAAAGACTCTTAAAAAATTAATTTTTATTGAATTTATTTGTATATTTGTGTCATAAATTTAATTATGACACTTTTAGAACTATTTCTAGAGTTAGCTTCGCCCAATAATGACGGAGTCTCAAGGAAGGTCTTTGCAACCGAATTTGTAGGAAAATATGAAAAACTTCGTTCGGGTAACGGATACAAGTGGCCCGAACAATTGTCAGGTAAATATGAGTTTGAAAGAGATGGTAGAGGTGATAACTGGTCAATAAAGTTAACAGGATTCTGCGACAAAGATGTTACAAGAGGGGTAAGAAGAGATATTTACGAAGTTATAGTAAAAAAACCCTGTGAACATACAGGTTATTTTGACCTTTCATCTGATAAGATTGAAGTTGATCACAGAAATGCCAGATACGATAATGCAAGAGTATTGAATTTGCATACTCAAGAACTTGAGGATTTTATGTCGTTGTCAAGAAGGGCAAATTTGCAAAAGAGGGAGGACTGTAAGAAATGTAAAATTTCTAATGTTAGATTCGATGCGAAAAAATTAGGTTATAAAGTTGGTTGGGTTGAAGGCAAGGAACATTATGAATACGATTTGGGATGTAAAGGATGTTATTGGTATAGTCCGATAAAATTCAGACAGAGTTTGACCAATATGAAATAAAATCTTATTTAGTCCAAGGAGACTTATCTAAAAACCTTTGCATTTTTGTTTTGTATTCACCAGTCTTTTTATAGTCTTCAAAGTTTTCAGCAACATTTTTGGCATTATTTCTCCCAATCTCAAACGCCAATACTGTATACAAAAAATTAGGAGTTATTTCTGATAAACTCGTTTTATCGAAATTGGTCTTGATATGTCCGATAAGAACGTTGATATAATCATCAACAAAATGTAATTCTTTCAGGATGTTTTTTATAATTTCTATATCTTTCTCCATAATTTATATAAATATTTTACAAATTAAAAATAAAAACTTATTTTTGTAAATAAAAATTATTTTATGTTTGATAAATTAATTGACCTTTTGGTGACTTTTATCCACGACATCCTTCCATTCAAAATTGTAGATCAGTGGGAAAAAGGAGTTCAATTGAGGTTCGGTAAGTTTCTCAAGGTTGTGGAACCAGGACTTAATTGGAAAATACCATTTTTTGATCAAATAATCAATACTCCAGTAATTACTCAAACAGTAAATCTTAAAGCACAAACAGTTACCTCTGAGGATGAAAAAAGTGTTGTTCTGACAAGTATTGTCAGGTATCACATTCACGATGTTAAAAAGTTCTTATTGGGAGTTATGCATGCAAATGATGCTTTAGTTGATACCACTCAGGGTATCATTAGAGATATTGTGGAGGGATGTAAATGGGTTGATTTGTATGATCTAAGTAGTGTGGTTACACCAGAAGTTAATGAACAGGTGGAGAAATGGGGAATAACCGTCGAACAGGTCAGTTTTCCTGATCTTGGTCAAATAACAACTTACAGGGTAATAACAGATAATAATCACAAAGACAATGTTTTACCTATAAATTTAGGTTCTGAATAATATTTTGTTGGTATTAAATAAATTCTTATCTTTGTAAAAATAACACATAATGACAAAGACATTTCAGGTTAAAATTCAACACGAAACATTCGGAACTTTGCTCAGTGAGACTTTTGTAAATGCCGTACAATTCAAGTTGTTTCTTAAGATGATTCAAGGTTGCATTGAAACAAAACAAGATCTAACCTTTTTCAACGGAGAAGACTTTTTCATTCATATTCCATTCAAGAATCTGAATGAATCAATTATAACAACTTTCCACGAGACATATACCTTGGCTGAGCATATGATCAATAAATCCAAAATCGAAGCAATCTACACAAAATGAGTGATATGAAAAATATAATTAAATTAGGACTTGTAGCTGCTGCGATTTATGGAGCATATAAGTTAGGACAAATGTCCAAAGAAACTGAAAACGAAAAATCTGATCCCAAATACTTATCAGAACTTGATGAGGTTGAAATTGCGATCGGAGGTCTCGAAAAAAAACCATATAAGACACAAAAGGATCGGGACATTCTTGACCTTCTAAAAATTAAACTTAAACAACTTACAAAATGAAACTTAATAAAGAAATTATAATCTCTTTTGCGTCAGAACATTCACCCTTGGGTGGTAAAAGGACAACATTTGAAACTGATAATTTACTAATTTCGATTGTCGGAGGTCGTCCCGGTTTATATGGTGATTTTGATGAAACTTTTGAGTTAGCCATTATGGATAATAAAACAAGGTCATTTGTAACGAAGGACTACGTACCCGATGTTAATGATGATGTTGTTGGCTATATGAGTATTGACGATTTATTAGAAGTTGTGAATCCTTTAATAGAAAACGGTTTCCGAGTAATCTAAATAAACTCGGTGGTGGAGCGACTGGTTACTATCAGTCCCAAAAAAATGGAGACTTCGGTCTCCTTTTTTTATTCCCACCAAACACCAAATCCACATTGTCGGTGAATTATATTGTATGCTTTGTTTCTAAAATAGTCCATCATACTTTGATAATCACTGTATCCCAAAAAATCTAAATCATCATTGATTTGATCAATTGTCTTGTAGGATCCTTCACCGTCCTGGTCTTGCCAGAGTATTTTAGAGTCTAATATTTTTCCTTTAACCACATAATCTGTTTCACTTTCATCCTCATCGAAATAAAGTGGTTCTATACCAAAATTGATAAACTCATCCCCATCCTCAACCTTCAATCCATTATCAGTTGATATTTTAGATATTGCGTTTTGGACAAACTCGTGAAGTTTGTCTTCACCGAGTAATTCATTTAGATCTAAAAGAAAATTTTCTAAATCGTAGTCCATCATCTCAGCGATAGTGGTAATCTTACGATTTGGATAACCTACTTTAGATAAAGTTTTTAAGAATTGTTTTACATTACTCATCTTTGTATAAAATTGTCTGGATCTTCGGTTGAATATAATCTATAATTACTTGTTCTGTATAACGAAGGAGTATCATCTACAAAATAAGGGTAGATCATATCATCTTCCACTTCATCTTTAAGTTGGTAATCATTAACATCAGATTGATGCAAAATTAAAAAATCTTTGTTGTGTTTCTCAAAAAACTCATCTGATTGACCCCAAGGGTTTTCCAACTCAGTTAGGTTTTTCATAATTTGACTAAATTTTGGATTCCAACTTACAACAAAGTAATCTTCGTAAACGTCTCTATCGGTTTCAATTTCTCCATGCTCGCATTCATCACATCTTATTCTTCCTTCACCATCACATTCTCCACAATTTTCTGATCCATCACCATCACACCAATCACACTCCACTGCCCCGTGATCACATTCGTTGCATTTTTCACCTTCTTCATCTTCACCATCCCCATCACATTTATCACAATTAACTGTACCTTCACCGTCACAAGTTCTACAATTAACAGTACCGGATCCGCTACACTCACTACACTCAACGTATTCATCACCCCCACAGTACTCACAACTTTCTCTGTATTTTTCACCTGTTTTGTAGAAGAAATTGATGAATTCTAAATTTTGTAATCTTTGTTCGGCTTTTTTTATTCCACCTGTAGATTTAATAGACTCGATATAAAATAAAATTTTAATTATTGATTCTAATTGAAAATTATTGAAATAATCAGAGTTTTTCTGAAGTAAATTTTGAAATCTTGAGTATATTGTTTCAAAATTATCTGTATCTGAGGGAAAAAACTTAAGTAGTTTTCTCGCTACCTTGGCTTCTCTTGGTTCCATCTAAGCAAACTTAAAATTTATTGAGTCGAGTTCATCCACCCCGACCATATCTAATTTATATTTATTAAATATTTCTTCACGTATCTCTTCTTGTACATCCCAAGTGTAGAATATGTACTCAAACTGATCACCTAATTTTCTGTTACCGTTAAAAAAAGTATTCTTAACTAAAAAACTTAATGAAAGGACACTTACTTCACTAAGTTCAGCTTTGATTAATTCAAGGTTAAATTTCAAAACATCCCTACGATTTTCCCAAGGATATCTTTTCGTTATCTTACAAACAATATTACTACCCCCACCTAATTTAATTAGTGTATTTGTTATGTCCACCATATAAAAATAAATACTTTTGGATGGTAAATAAATTTTTACTACTTTTTACAAAAATATTATATTATGTCAGTAAAAATCACAATTACACAACAAGAAATTTTGGATAGACCAAATCACTATGAACTTGGTGAATATGTTACCAAGAGAATGTATGAAGAAATTGAATTTCAAAACCATAGAGCTAACGATGATAAGTATATTATTGTTGCTGACGAGGATGGTCTTGTTAAAGGTATTTACATTCCACCAATTTTGGATAATGTAACTGAAGATGGTTATGATATGTGTGTTATCTGTGGAAAGAAGTCCCCTTATAAAATCGAAACCCATATTGATATGAGAATCGGATATGTCGAAGGTGCAGGACAAGGATGTTTTCAATCAAACATCTGTGGAAAATAAAAAAACAATTAAACTATAATTCTTATGATTAAAATGAAAAATTACGTGGTTATTGCTATTCTAAGTTTAACCACATTTGCTTGTAAAAAAGAAGTGAGTGTTGTTGCTCCATTAGACGTTACAACAAATCACATAACTGAAGTCGAGTGGACTACCGCCAACTGTGAGGCACAAGTTAATACAGACGGTGGTTCCATAGTTGCATTTAGAGGTGTTGTATGGTCCAAAAACCCAAACCCAACTTTAGATCTAACAACAAAAACTGATGATGGTAGGGGTATTGGTGAGTTTGTAAGTAAAATGACTAATCTCGAGGCAGGAACAAAGTATTATGTTAAATCTTATGCGATCAATACTACTGATACGATTTATGGTAACGAATTATCGTTCACAACATCTTCTTGGACACCAAAACAAATAGAAAATACTTGGGATTGGTGGAATTCGGAGAATGGTATTATCAAAGAAGATGGGTTAGTTGAATATTGGATTGGAGTAAAAGGTAACAAGTTAGAAACTGGTAGTGAAAAAAATATGGCATCTATAATTCCATCAGATAAAGATTGGGGAAATAACCCGTCAATTCTTATGAATCCAAAGTTCGTTAATAAAGATTGTGGTTATTATACTAAATCAAGTTCTAATAAATCTAGTAAAACTGTTTTTATGGTTTCAAAAGTTTATGAAATCCATAAAAATAATAATATTATGGTTAATTTCGGAAATGCAGTTTTCGGACTTTGGGGTAATGAAAATAAAACTTACTTTGTTCATCATTTTGGACATCCACACTTTAATGTGAGTGACAAATTTGTTAAAAACACTTATCAGTTTATCAGATTTTCATACGACAGGACTAATGGAGGTACAAACTTCTATGTAGAAAATACTCCATCCTTCAAAACAAAAATCTATACCTTCAACAGTAAACCCAATTTAGATTATGTTAACAGAAAGATAGGTGTTGGTTATTATGGTTCTGCTTACGGACAAACACCTAAAATGTCGGTAGTGGAAGTCTTGGTTGTTGATGGCATTCCAAGTGAAAATGAAGTAACTACATATGAAAAATACCTAAAATATAAATATAAACTATAACTGATTGAAAATCAGTTTATTAGAAATACATAAAATTATTTTTGGTGGATTAAGAAAAGACTAGTATCTTTGTATTCACAAAAACAAATTATATGAACACACAAACCACTACCACTCCAGCAGTTAAAGTTAGCACAGATCCAGTAATGTCAGGAGACGTTTTTTACGGATCTTTTGACACCACAATCAAAGGTAAGAGAACTTCTATTATGGTTTCTAATCATCTGAAAGATGAGAAAAAAGAGTATGAGTTCCGTATAGCTGCTAAGTGTCAGGCAGGGTTTGTTAATATATCTGATGTAACAGGAACTCCTTACGAAGCAATTGCAGGATGGTCTAAAAATGGTCTTGTTAACATCCAAGTAAAACATACCTTCGATAACGGTAAAGTTCTTTGGTTCAATGTTTTGACAACCAAAAGTGGTAAGTGGTACAGTATTGATTTGGGTTTCTTGAAAGTACTAACTGTGGGTAATATGAGAAGTTCTTTTCCTGATATGTGTGATATGAATTTGTGGGAATTAGTTAACGCTAAAAGTTGGGCAGATTATGCATTTAAGAGTAATTGATTTATTTAAGTTGGAGTTGGTTATTTACCTGATGAGTATACCAATTCTAATGTTTGGTTTCATAATTTATGAAATGATTAAGGAAAGTTTTAGAAAAAAAAATCCCTCTGAATGAGGGATTTTTTATAACTTTGAAGTATGGAATTGAGAGATAAAATAAAAAACGCACCAAAGTATGCTGGTTGTTATATCTATAAGGATAACAAAGATCAGGTCATTTACGTTGGGATGTCTAAGTTCCTACCTAAAAGGGTGAGTAGTTATTTTACTGGTAAAAAAGACAAAAAAACTAAAACATTAGTAGAACAGATTTCTGATGTTGAGTATCAGATTGCATCATCCGAATCAGAAGCTCTGTTGATGGAGGAAGAATTAATTAAGTTATACAAACCTAAGTTCAATATAAAAGGTAAAGATGATAGAACTAGGGTTTGGTGTCTATCCTTAAGTGAGGAACCATTCCCGAAGTTACAGCTCGATCACGGTAGAGGAGAAGAAAGATTTTCCATTAACTTTACCTCAGGACAAATGGCTCACGAGGTTATGAATCTGATCAATGATATTTTACCCTTGAGATCTTGTTCTTATAGCTTGACTCAGAAGAATATCGATGTTGGTAAATTTAAGACTTGTCTGGAATATCAGTTGGGTAGGTGCGGAGGTCCTTGTATGAAACTACAATCCAACTTGGATTATTTGAAGTTAGTTTTTTGTGTTAGGAGTATATTTGAATTAGATTTTAGTGTCACATATAGAGAACTTACAAGACTTATGAATCAATATTCAAAAAATATGGAGTATGAGTTGGCAAACAGTTATCTTCATAAATTAAATTCGTTAAATGAATTAGAAAAGAAACTTGAACCTATCAGAGTTAGAAGATATAATAAAGTTGCCTGGAATATCAAAAAAACCTTGGGACTAAAAAACATTCCACTCATAATTGAGGCTTTCGACAATAGTCATAATCAGGGAGAGTGTAATGTTGCAGCTTCAGTTAGATACGTGAATAATAAACCTCAAAAGTCAGAATATAGAAAATATATAATTAAGGATGTTGACAATAATGGTGATGATTGTGCATCCTTTGAGGAAGTCATTTATAGACGTTTTACGAGGATTCTAAAAGAAAAGGGTCAACTACCCAATTTAGTCCTGATCGACGGTGGTAAGGGTCAATTAAATTCTACAAGAAAGGTTATGGAGGAGTTAGGTTTGATGGATAAGGTTGATGTCATTTCTATATCCAAAAACGACAAACATAGATCATCTATCATTCATACAATTTGTGGTAAGCAGATACCTATGAATTTTACTGAACTTGGAGTTATTCAGGAAGAAATTCACAGGTTTGCAATAAAATTTCACAGGGAAAGATCGGGTAAAATACTCCTAAAAAAATAGTTTTGCCAATTGAAAATAAATTCTTATCTTTGTATTCACAAAACACAAACGATATGGATACCAACACTATCATCACTAAGATCAGAAACTACCAAGGTAACAACTCTTTTTGTATCAAAATGAAGGACGCACTTTCTAAGTATGGTGGTCTGACCCCCAAACAACTTGAGGCGGCTCAGAAGTGCCTTAATCAACAAGTCAAGGAAGTCGTTGTAGACGAACTCCCTGAGGATCTTCAGAAGATCGCGAAATATGAAAAAGAGAATAGTTTTGTCCTCGACATCAAAAAAAAGTTGTTAACCTACGGTACCTTAACTCAGAACCAAGTGTCTGCAGCACTTAAGTCAATCCAAAAGGAGCAAGACAAAGATGAAACCATCCACGTAAGATGGAAGACTCCTGGTGAGACCGTAATGGTAGGTCGTAAGATCGGACAACAGTTGAAAGAACAATATGGTCTGAAGTTCAACCCAATGGTTATGGATATTACCAAGTTGTTGGCTGTTTCTCCAAAGGCAGTAAAGTTCGCAGGTAAGATGACAGTGAAGCGTAACAATGTTTGTGTTGTTTGTGCTAAGACCCTCACCGATGAGTTCTCAATGGTGACCAATATGGGTAAGATCTGTGCCGGTCACGTTGGAGTTCCTTACATCACAGATGTAAGTCAGGTAGACAGATTCCGTGAGGAGTACCTCAAAAAGGTCGAGGAGATCGGGGAAATGGAGTTCTGGGTTCCAAGATCCCAAATTAAAAAATGGGAAGGTAAGACAGAAAAGATTCTGAGAGCCTTGTAAAGAAATCCCCTCCTTGTGAGGGGATTTTCTTTTTCATTTATTTTTTTCTATTTTTATCAAAAACTTATCTGTGACTAAAAAAAGATTAACACAATTTGAAACCTATCAATTGATGAGGGATGAAATCTTAGATCATTTTGATTTTCAAAAGTGTCATATAACTATGAAACTTTTAGGATGGACTTGGGGTTTTGATAATAGAGTTCCTCAGATTGAAGATCTAAAAAAAACTGCCACCCACTTAATGGAATCTGCGGTTAAAGGATGTCTTGAATCCAAATCTTGCAAACCAAATGAAGTATATTTGTCGGCAACAGGTGGACTGAAGGCAGAAGCCATAAAAAACAAATATAATCAAATTGAGTATCTTAACTTGGAATTTGTTTTAACTGATTGGAGTACTCAGATATGATGTTTATTTTTTAGATGAAACTAATAAGATTGAAGTATGAAAACAAAAATGCCGAGTGCCATAGTTTATGGTTGGTACAAGGAAGGTGAAGAAATATTGGTTTCTGATGTTTATTGGGAAGAGGGGTTATTTGAAGATGTGTACGTTTATTCTCTACCTTTTCCTGAAGATATCTATTCTGACTATTCTAAGTATCGACCTGATTTGATTATTAGTTTTGGTGATAAGATTGAAGTTAATAATAAACAATTAAAAAAAGTGTACCATCACTTTGATAAGTGGATTCCTGATAATGTTTTGGCAAATGCAATAGTTTCTCAAGCAACATTTTCTGCTTGTGATATCCCAAGACCCAGGTTTTCCATTTTTACTCCAACATACAAAACGAATGAAAGAATTTTCAGAACTTATGAAAGTCTAAGACAACAAACTTTAGAAGACTGGGAATGGGTTGTAGTGGATGATTCACCTGATGATCTTACTTGGAACTTCCTCAAAGAAATTTCTTTATCTGATTTTAGGGTTAAGATTCATAAGATATTTCCTTTAACAGGTGGAAACGTTGGACTTGCTAAACATAGAGCAGGTATGATGTGTGAAGGTGAATGGGTTTTAGAACTTGACCACGATGATTGTTTAACCAAAAAATGTTTGGAGACTTGTTGGGATGCTCACCTCAAATATCCTGATGCGGGATTTATGTATACCAATTGTTGTGAGATGTATGAAGATGGTGGTTGGAAAACTTATGATCACGATTGGTCAGGTAACTTTTATGCGAGAAAAGATAATTTTTTTGACTTTGGATATGCCGGTCATACTATAGAAGAAGTTGATGGAAGAGATTTAGTTGCGCATCATTACCCTGATATCAATCCCTTAAGTATTAGGTTCAACATATCTATGCCAAATCACGCTAAGGTATGGAAAAGAGAAGTGTATCACGAGATTTGTGGACATAATGAAAGAATTCCTGTCGCAGATGATCTTGAAATTAATATCAAAACTTTCCTTCATACAAGGTTTATTCACGTAAAAAAGGTTTTATATTTGCAATACAATAATAAAAACTCTACCACTGATAATAACAGTTCGGACATAAATAGAAGGGCAAGAATTATTAGAGATCACTATGACAATAAAATACATCAGAGGATTGCTGAACTCGGATTCTACGATTGGAATTGGGACGAAGAAGCAGGACACTCAAATAAATTTCAAAGTAGGGGACATAGAGCTCGATATTTTGAAGAAGAACAAGTAATGAATTATATATATGATTAACAAAAAGACTAAAATTTGTATGAATGTGATGGTTGCAAATGAAGCTAAAACTATCACAAGAATGTTGGATTCTGTTTACAAATACATTGATTATTGGGTTGTCCAAGATAACGGATCTACAGATGGGACCCAAGATATTATAAGAAACTATTTTGCTGAGAAGGGAATTCCAGGATTCCTATATGAAACCGAATGGCAATATCCAGGATATAATAGAGACCATACACTTCAAACTTGTCTTAAATCTGACCACGGATGTGATTGGATTTTGAGAATGGATGCAGATGAAAGATTGCATGTTGATGAAGATTTTGATTGGTCAGTAATGGATGACACAAGTATTGAGAGTTTTCATATTACGGCACAAAATGGGGATGTCAAATATCTTAGAACTTGGTTTTGGAATGCGAAATTACCTTGGTTTTTCCAACACGATAAAAGACACGAAACAATTCACTTACCTGAAAGGGGGGAAGATTTTCAAAGAGTAGTAATGCCAATCGGATTCAGACATCTTGTTTCTCAGGATGGACAAACTTGGTATGTACCAAGAAAATTCTTGAAAGATGCATTGGAACTTGAGATTGATAAAGTTGTTGGTAATACTGTTAATGAAGATACATATCACCTTTGGTATATTGCCAAATCATATGCAGATTGTTACGGAAATCCAAACGAACTTCCATTTGGAAGAGAACATTCAATTGAATATGGTAGAAGGGCTATATGGTATTATAACATTTTCTTAAACAAATGTCATAATTGGAGTGAAACGAAACAACCAAAGTATAAAGACGAAATGGCATATTTTACTTTTTTAAGTATGGGTGACATATACAAATTTATGGGAGATTTAGAAAAGGCTAAAGAAACTTATGCTGAAGCGGATAAATTTTTCCCTGAAAGAAATGAACATTGGTTGTATACTGTATATGTTTTGAGATCAGAGAAAAAATTTGAAGAAGCTTTGAAATTACTTGACCATATGATGAACCCATCAAGAGTTAATCCTTGGCCAACCTGTACTTTCTTGGTTGAGAGTAGAGCTTATGTTAATACAGGAGATCATCTCAAAACCTTGAAAGAAGAGATTAGTAATCAAATGAACCAACCTGAGATTGTGTTAGAAAGTGTAAAATTTGAATTCAACTAATGAATAAAAAATATGATTTCTTAATTGTCGGAGCCGGAATTTTCGGCTCTGTTTGTGCGTATGAGTTAACAAAATTGGGTAAGAAGTGTTTGGTGATTGACAAGAGAGATGTTATTGGAGGTAATTGTTACACTCAAAATATTGATGGAATCCACGTTCACGTTCACGGAGCACATATATTCCACACCAATGATAAATTTATTTGGGATTATATTAATCAATTCGCTGAGTTCAGATCATACACTCACAATGTTATCGCTAACTATAAAGGTCAAATGTTCACATTACCATTTAATATGTGGACTTTCAACCAACTTTGGGGAGTAAAAACTGAAGATGAAGCTAAAAAAATATTGGATACTCAAAAGTATGATGGTAAAATTAATAACTTAGAAGATCAGGCTCTCTCAATGGTTGGGGAGGACATATATAGAAAATTAATAAAAGGATATACTGAGAAGCAGTGGAACAAAGATTGTAAAGAACTCCCATCTTCTATCATAAAAAGACTTCCTGTTAGGTTTAATTGGGATTCCAACTATTTCAATGACAAATACACTGGTATGCCAATTGGTGGGTATACTCAAATTTTTGAAAAGATGTTAATGAATGTAGAGGTTATACTTAATACCAATTATTTTTCTGACAGAGAATATTATAATTCCTTGGCAGATAAAATAATATACACAGGACCGATAGATAAATTCTATGATTATAAATTTGGTAAGTTGGAATATAGAAGTCTCAGGTGGGAAATAGAAAAATTGGATACAGACAACTTTCAAGGAAACTCAGTAATTAACTATACTGATTTTGACACAAAATATACTAGAATTCTTGAACACAAATGGTTTGACTTTCAAAACCAAAAAGGCACCATAATCAGTAAAGAATATCCTGAAAATTATGATGGAAACAACGAACCATATTATCCAATAAGAGATGATGAAAATACCAAGAAATTTGAAAAATATGAATCTTTAACAAAAGAAGATAAAAATTATTTTTTTGGTGGAAGATTGGCTGCTTATGTTTATTACGATATGCATCAAGTAATTGCTCAGGCATTAAAGACAATACGTAAAATATTAGATTAACTATCAACTACAACGTCAGTTGCACAAACAACCGTATTGAATGATTTTTCAATATTTCTTTTTAGATCTAATTGAAATTCTCTTAACAAGTCAACTCTTTTAGTGAATGGGAGATCGGTTGAAATTCTCATCCCATAAACATATTGACACATTGCGGTTTTGTAGGATGATCCGAATACGAAAAAAATATCAACTTTTTTGATTTCATAATATTTTTTGGTGGAAATCAAAGTGTTGGAAACTTTTTGAAGTACCTTTTTCATCATTAAATTTCCTTCTGAGTTCATAGTTATAAATATTATTTGTTTGTTATTAATTTATTTGTATATTTGTTGTTATATGTCATGCAAAGATATGAAAAAAGAGGATATAATTTTTTTAATTTTACTAATTTTAAGTTACATATTAGGTTGGATTTTATTATACACCACAGAACAAGTAAAAACTAATGTTGAATCGGAAGTATACAATCAAGATTCAATTAGAAAAGTTTTAGATTCTACCTATTTTTTTAATCATTCTCAGATCAAATAGTCAAAATAATTTTTAGATATTTATTTGTTATGATCACAGAAAGACTTAAAAATAGCATTAAAAATTATTTGGTGGAATTATCCGGTAAATCGGTAGGTGTCGATGAATTTATTAAACTAATAGAAGACAATCCCGATTTAATTGATTATCTAAATTTTCCAAATATCGAGGACATCAAGGAATATATTTTGTATTCAGACTTTGCTGAATTTGATCAACTAAGGTCTGAAGCTTCTAAGTATCTAAAAAACAAATATAAAACTTTGGAAAGTGAAATGGATGAAATACAAAGAACAGTTCAAGATNTTAATAGAGAAAACGTTTTAGATATCTCAGTCGATGATTTATTAAATGCNTTCANAAAAAGCAAAGAAATAACTTTAGATAAAAAAATATGGTCTAAATTAGAAAATACCGAATCCAATCAAATAAAGAGAGGACAGTTCGATAAGGTCTTAGATTTGGCAAAAAAATACGATAAAACAAATCCTAACAATTTGAAGAATCAACTGAAGTCGGGTGAATATAAAAGACCTTTGATATTGAACTTCGGTGACAGGTATTATTTAGTCGCNGGAAATACAAGACTATCAACAGCTGCAGCAATGGGGATCAAACCAAGAGTATATTTAGCATCTATCTAATTTACTTTTCATTATTTTTATTCAAATTTGTTATTACTTAAATAACAAAATAAATTTGAATTATGGAAAAACCTACAGTTATAAATGTAATTGAGTGTGACGGGTGTAAAGTACCAAAGGGATGGGGTGAAGAAATTATAATTTGTAATCACGATCTATATTGTGGAAAGATTTTAGTTTTCAAACAGGGTGCGAAGTTTTCTATGCATTATCATATGATAAAGGATGAAACTTGGTATGTTAACTATGGGGAGTTCATATATAGATGGATTGATACAGAAACTGCAAGTATCAAAGAGGTTATTCTAAAAAAAGGGGACACTGTAAGACAAAGACCAGGACAACCCCATCAATTAGAATGTCTTGAGGAAGGGGAGATATTTGAGGTATCAACAGAACATTTTGATTCCGATTCTTATAGAGTTTGGAAAGGAGATTCACAAAAGTAATATGAAAGTTTGGGTTAATGGTACTTTTGATGTTATGCACTTGGGTCATATGAGACTTTTAGAGTTTGCTAGCAAGTATGGTAAAGTTAGAGTTGGATTAGACACAGATGAAAGAATCAAGATAAATAAAGGTGAAAACAGACCATTCAATAAGCTAGACGACAGGATTGAATTTATGTCTGGAATAACCTATGTTGATAGTGTGGTTTCTTTCGATAACGATGAAGAATTGATAGAGTGTATTAGGCAATATGATCCCGATGTTATGGTAATAGGATCTGATTATAAGGGTAAGAATATTATTGGTGGCTTTTTAGTGGAAAGAATTGTTTTTTTTGATAAGATTGAAGGTAAATCAACTTCAAATATATTAGCATATGAAAATACTAGTAATAGGTGAAAAATGTAAAGATGTTTTCAATTATGGAGAATCTAAAAGATTGTCTCCCGAAGCTCCTGTTCCGATAGTGAACGTAATTGAAGTTATAGAAAATGATGGTATGGCGGGAAATGTTGTTAGAAATTTGAAGGTATTAAAACCTGAGGCTGACATTTTTTTATGGTCACAACCTGAAGAAATTCGTAAAATACGTTACGTTGAAAAGAAAACTAATCATATGTTTTTAAGGGTTGATTATGAGGATATGGTAACACCACTGAATCTAAGTTTGGAAAGACTGGATTTTATATCATCTTTCGATTTCGTTATTGTAAGCGATTATAACAAGGGATTCTTATCTGACGAATTAATTGAAAGAATTGGACTAAAATCAAAACTTTCTATTTTGGATTCAAAAAGAAAATTAACTAAAGAAATTGTTAATTCATTTACGTTTGTAAAATTAAATGAAATAGAGCATGAAAACAACAAAGATCTCAAAGGCTTCGAAAACATAATAACCACCTTAGGATCTAAAGGTTGTAAATATAAAGGGAAGATATATAGCTCACCCAATCCACAGGAGACTATTGATGTTAGTGGTGCTGGTGATACCTTTACTTCGGCTTTGATTGTGAAATATTTTGAAACAAAAAATATTGATCTCGCAATAACTTTTGCTAACGAAGTATCTGCAATAGTAGTAAACAAAAGAGGTGTGGCTACACCTTAGTATTATTAGTTAGATAAACTTCTAAATCCTCGGGAGTTCCCAAACTCCACATTTTCTTAATTTCAAATGGTTTTATTTTGAGACCCGAACTTATTGATTCGTTAAAGACAGGACACACATAGAATTCATTATTTACTCTTAAATTCTTTGATATCATCTGTTCGGCAAACTTAACATAATCACAACCATTTTTCCAATAATAAACTCCCACAGTTGCGTCATCAGAAATGGGATTTTTTTCAGCAACTTCGGTTACGAAACCTGAGGAATTAATTTTAGCAAACGACCACTTGGGGTGAGTTGATTTGAAAGTTAGTATTCCACCATCACAATTAATTTCATTCATTTTGTACATAAACTCATTAGAATCCCATTCAACAATTTGATCGGAGTTTGCAATTATCAAAGGATTATTATTGTTTATGAATTCTTTTGCCAACAATGTTGTACAAGCGGCTCCTTCAGTTAGACCATCTGTTTCAATGATCTTACAATTAGGTGATATTAGGTTTAGAAGAGTATCTAAATTATATTTTTTTCTGTGGTCTTTTTGTACAATAAAAATAAAATTAGCGTTGATGTTTAGGTTCTCATAAACCAATTTAATCATTGGTTCTCCTTTAACATCTATAAGTGGTTTGGGAAAGGTAAATCCTGCTTTTTCGAATCTTGATCCTGCACCCGCCATTGGTATTAAAACATTAAGTGATGTGTCTGTCCATTTAGGTAATGAAATCATATTCGTTTTAGATTCGTTAAGTTTATTTTCTATTTTATNTATGGTTAGTTCTTGTGGATTATTAACTCTTAAAATATTTGCCTTTGTTCTTGATGCNGCCAATAAACCATTCGGTGAATCCTCTATAATTAGAGTTTGTTCAGGAATAATATTCAACTCAGACATACATTTCCAATACATCTCAGGGTGAGGTTTTCCATTTCTAACATCTTGGTTTGAAATTATTAGATCAAAAAACTCAATAATTCCTAGTTTGGAGAGAACTATGTTTATAGTTTTTCGTATTGAGTTACTACAACAAGCAATTTTAAGATTTTTACTCTTAAGAACAGACATTATATTAATAAGATCTACACTTGGGGTTATTGTTTTCAAATTTTCAAAAGTAAATTCTTGCTTCCTATTCCAAATTTGGTCATAATGTGATTCAGAGAGACCCTTTTCTTTTGTTAACAATTGAAGTTTTTTTGTTGTTTGTAAACCATCATATCTACTCAAATGTTCCTGTTCACTAATTACAAATTTTTCATCTATCTCTCTGAGAGCTTGATTGAGCGATTCGTAATGAATTTCTTTGGAGTCTAATAAAACCCCATCTAAATCAAAAATGACTAACTCCATTGCTTTTTATATTTTTCTATCTGATCTGAACAAATTCCTTTACATCCGTTGACAGTTCCATTCGAAATTTCAGGAAGAACCGCAATCGAACCTTTAATTGCCGATAATCTAGGATAGGCCCAAACATAGTTTTTTGATGTTAATGTTACGTTATCGTACTCGTGCCAAAAATAATGAATTGCATACTTTTTCATTTCAAATAGAGCTTCAATATTTTTTGCGTGACACCATAGTTTCTCATTCATCAAAAATTTGTAATCTATAGGGTATTGAGCTTTGTCGTGACCCAACCAAAATTGTCCATCTGAATATCTAACATCAACCTCAACATCATAACCTAGTTCAAGAGCTTTTTCTATGTAAGTTGGATTATTTTCCAATTCAACATTTGATCCATTTATATTTCCTCTGTGAGAAATGAATATCATATTCTTTTTATTTTTTTATTACTATAATTTAACAAGATAATATGAAAAAGTGTATAATAGTTTATATAGGAAATGGATACTCTGACAGGGTTCCTCATTACACTGGACAATATGTTTATTCAGTTGATATGAGAGATAATAGACAAAATCATTTCGACAATATCTACAAACCTTTAATTGATATGGGATATAAAGTAGACACGGTTTTGTGTACTAATAAACATAGTAGATATGATGAATTTGTCAAAGAATATAATGCACTTCCACTAGTATATGATGACATCACAAGAGAAGAAAGTGATTTTTTATATCAATATTATGCTTTCAGAATACCTGAACAGTGGGGACCTGGAATGTTCAGTAGCGGTGCTCGAGTATTGAAAGTTCAAGAACAAATAGATGGGTATGATCTTTATATTTTTGTAAGGGCGGATTCGACATTCAAGGTTTCTTTGAACGATATTAATGTTGATTATAGAAAAATGAATTGGTTGTGGAAAGAAACTGATGTAAGATTCTATAATGAATTTAGGGAAGAGTTTCTAAAAAAATTCCAAACAGAGCATGTTTTTTGGAATTCTTACTACAGGGTAAATGGTAATGTACTTAACATAATACCAAAAAAATACTTCAGAGTGTTTTCTAGTTATTATATGTATGAACATTTGGCTTTAGGTATGATGATCAAAGATTTATATCCAATAATAACCTATGAAGACGATGTTAATTTAATTTGTGGTGAAAAAGAATGTTTTGTAACTGATGTTAGAGTAAAAGAAAATCCGATATTCACGTTTAACAAAAAAATACACTAATATTTATTGAGATGAGTTTTATTATACCAATATTGATATTTGTAATCGTTCTCTGTACGATTTATGGTGTTATAAAGATTGAAAGAGAACTCTATGAATTTTCAATTTTGTCAGGAATTGAAAAAGTTAAAACTGAAAACACATATGGATATTCTAATTTCATAACTGAAAAAGAGAAAAAAATTCTTTTAGATTTAATAATTACAAACTTATCCCATTTCAAAGAAAGAACCAATAACACAGAATTGTTTGCAACACTCCAACACATTCCAAACTATCCGAAGAAAATTATTAACAAGTTAAGAGATCGAATAGTAAAATTAGAAAAAATAGATAAATTTTATCCAGATTTAATACACGAGGATGCGGTTAGTGTGATTTATGATGGTGGTTATCACGATTATCACAAAGATATGAATTACATAAATTGGATTCTTGTTAGATATAACATTATACTTTCAGATCCTTATTCAGGTGGTGAATCTGTGTACGGGAATGAAATAAATAAGTGGAGAGAGAAAACAATTTGGAAGTGTGTTGCGGGATTGGTAAAACACGGAGTAACACTTGTGAATGGGGGTAAACCGAGAATAGTTTTGTGTTTGGGATTTATGATTCCGTTAGATGATGTACTCAAAAATCAAGATAAAATGAAAATTGAAGAATTCACAACTTTGCCTAACGAATTAAAATATATGGAACCTATTTAGTAAAATTGAACTTAAGTTCCAAATCCTTGATCTTTACTATTTTTAATTCACGCAAAAACCAATCCATAATTACATTGGTTATTATATATTTATCCATTCCAATTAGGTATGTTATTTCTTCTAAAAAAAACTTATCAATATAACACAAAAAACAATCCTCATCTATTTTTTCAATAGAAATGAAATGTTTTTGATCATCAAACAAAAATTGAATTCTGTTATTTTTGATCCTAAAAATAGGAAAATTTAATATTCTTTTGCGAATAATCTTCTCAATTATTAACATAGAAAAGTTTTTATTTATACATTTTCTGTATCGATAAAAAATATCAGTTATTAATCATTAGGAAATAGTGAAAATGAATTATATTAACTTGTGTTACTTAAAGAATTTTTTCTTAGCCCAAACTTAACATAAAAAATGAGGTCATTTGACCTGAATTTTCTAATTATTGGTGTCAACCAAAAATTATGATTAGAAATTTATTTTTATTATTGGTGTTACCAATATTCAGTTTTTCCCAAGACACATTGTTCAATCAAAAGTTAGATGAAGTCAAAATTAAAAGTACAACAAAGAAAGAAACCAACATTGCAGTAATCAATATTGTAAGGAATAATTCAGTAGTTTCCGATGGACTTTCAGTAGAGTTCATCAAAAAAACTCCTGATAGAACCGTAGGGGATGCCCTCAAAAGAGTTAATGGAGTAACAATCCAAAACGANAAGTTTGTTTTGGTTAGAGGATTATCAGATAGNTATAATTCNGCAATACTTAACAAAACTCTTCTTCCTTCAACTGAACCTGACAGAAGAGCATTTTCATTTGATATTATCCCATCCAACTTGATAGATAATATAATTGTTTCTAAATCAGCAATC
>JGI25921J50272_10000134_pt1 | contig 24050 bp, 19 predicted proteins | sample LauGreSu1BDMLBSD_2_FD_50272 | JGI IMG/M metagenome (IMG submission 50272) | reverse complement strand
TTCTACGCCATTATTGAGTACTATGAGATATTTAAGGGTGTCCGCTTGAGGTTTTGGAACTTGGGCGCAGAGCTCAGTAAAACACAATAAAGTACACAGTAGCAAGGAAATTTTCATGGCCAATAAGATTAGATCTTGCTAAAATTAGTCATTCGTGTAGCTGCGCTGCACACGAGGTGAGATACTTGTAAGTATTTCATAGGGAAGTGTATGCGCCTTGGATGCAAAGTCATTCAACGGCTGTTGTACACCAATAATTTCCACCTCAGCATCAGGTCTGGCGTTTGGAGCCAACACCATAATCATATCCATGCATACTCTTCCAATGGTGGGGCAATACATCCCATCGATATAGACGCCGCCCGCCCCGTTGCTCAGATTGCGTTTGAAGCCATCTGCATATCCCACTGGTATAATGGCAATCTGGCTATCCTCTGCCAATGCTTGGGAGCTGCCGTAGCCCACAAAATCACCTTTATTGAGTTGTTTGAGTTGAGAAATCTGACTGGTCCAGGTAATGACTGGTTTGAGCTTGGCTTCAAAAAGAGCATCGTGATTGACTCCGAAGAGCCCAATACCCAAACGCACCATATCGAACTGCGCTTCTGGAAAATGCGCGGCGCCCTCTGAATTCAATAGATGTTTGATGAAAGCATATGGCAATGCGCTTTCAAAGTAGTCGCAAATTTCTTTGAAAATGGAAATCTGTTGTGCATTCATTGGATGGTGGGGCTCATCAGCACAAGCCATATGGCTGTAAATACTCTTGACGAGCACTTCGGGCTGGGCGCTGAGGGTCTGGAGCACTTGTTCCATTTGCTGCGGTAAAAAACCCAAGCGGTGCATTCCTGTATCGAACTTCAAATGAATGGGATACGCTTGGATATCATGAGCAATCAGCACGCGAATAAAGGCATCTAGGTGAGCAAGGCTGTATACTGCTGGTTCTAGTTGATGCAAGATGCACGTCTCAAAACTTGCGGGTTCGGCATTCATGACGAGGATAGGCAGTTTGATCCCTGCTTCTCTCAGGAGCACACCTTCGTCGGCATAAGCTACACCGAAGTAATTTACTCCACCTGCGATGAGTTGTTGTGCAATTTGGTCCATGCCTGCGCCATAAGCCTGTGCCTTCAGCATNGCTAAAATTTGTGTGGTGGGCGCTAAATTTTGTTGGTATTGTTTCAAATTGTGCTCTAGTGCAGACAAGTCATAGCGCACCACAGTACTGTGCGTTTGGCGCTTCCATTTGGAAAGTAGGGCTGCTGTCAGTTGCTGATTACCTTTGATCAAAACAACTTTGTTGTCGATGGTCGGAAGTTGTTCGGGTAGCGCCGTCCAAATATAATATTCACGACAGTGATCAGCCTCCAATAAGCGCTGCAATTCAGCTTTAAAATGGAGCTGATGTTCATCGAGCAAACAGCAAACTACAGTGGCTTTGTCTTGAGAGACCGACTTTAAAAATGCCAGGGAACCTTCAAAAGCAAGCAGATCTAAAGTGTATGAGTCGTTGATGAGCGTTGCGCCATGAAGACCCTCAAAGGTTTCTAAGCGGTTGGCAAGTTTGGGAAGTGTAGCCACAGCTTGGGGCGTACAGTTGCCAAAGCGCAAGGCACAAGCCAATGCCACGCGGGCGTTGTGCATGCGAACGGGATCGGCAAACGGAATTTGTTTCAATAAGGCCGCTGCATTGGCTGTATCGAAGTCATGGAGAGCGTCGCCATCTATGATCCACTCCGCGCCAATTGTCAGCTGTTTGAGCGCTTCTCGATAGGCTAAAGTGGAGCTAAATTCATGACGCAAGCCTGCATTTGCAGTGGTTAGAACGGCATAGGTTGGCGCAATCATGACGTGCAGGCGTTCCATTTCGCCCGGCTTAGTCGCTGCCGCTTCGATAAGTGCCAAATCTCCTTCGATGGGAAGTTCTAGTAATGCGATGGCAACACCTAATTGAGAATTATAACTTTTTGGGCTGCGCAGCACATTCAACTGGTCAGCTAATAAATGATAAATCCATTCCTTAACAGTTGTTTTGCCTATAGCGCCCGCAATAGCCACAATGGGATACTTCAGTTGCTTACGGTGGAATGCAGCGAGCGCTTGAAGCGCAAAAAGTACATCGTCGACAATCAAATAATTGGCGTCTGCTGCCAATGTTGTCGGTGCGCAATCCAAAACAAAAAACCTGATGCCTTTTTCGTATGCAGTTGCCACGAAGTCTTTACCACTGCGCTTGGGCCCATTGAGCCCAAAGAAAACGACACCACTCGTGCGGGTAATTTTACGCGAATCATAAACAACTTCTTGGATGAGGCCATCCTTAAAAGCACCAATACACTTTGCATTGATGATGTCAGAAAATTGAGACGGTGAGAGCTGGAGTTTCATGAAGACGCTTTTTGGTAACAACTTCTGCAAAGCGGTTGGTATTTTTCTACTGCACCCACCAAAACTTGTTCGGTCTGGGCAACCGTCCGATGCGAAAACTGCGCTAATTTTCCACAGTGTACGCAAACGGCATGAACCTTACTCACGTATTCTGCAATGGACATTAGTTGTGGCATAGGGCCAAAAGGAATGCCTTTGAAATCCATATCTAAACCAGCCACTATCACCCGCACCCCTTTGTTGGCTAAGTTGTTGCAAACCTGAACGATGTCCATATCAAAAAATTGAGCTTCGTCTATGGCAACAATTTGTTCGCCGTTCCAGAGATCCATAACCTCTGACGAAGCGCTTACTCGCTTGGCTTCCAAACTTTGGCCTTGATGACTCACCACTGCTTCGGTTGCGTAGCGGTCATCGATGCGGGGCTTGACGAGTAAAATAGCCTGTTTGGCAAATGCAGCGCGGCGCAAGCGGCGAATGAGCTCTTCTGTTTTTCCGGAGAACATAGACCCACAGATCACTTCTATCCAACCTTGTTGTCCGTTTTCTTTGGTAAATTGCTCTAAAAACATAGTGCTGTTGAATGAGATTGTGAAATGTTTTCTAATTTTGATTCGGTAGTTCTATGAGCTCCCGATTGCACGAAATTAATAAGTTATAAGCAATGTCAGAAAAAAGTCCATCCCTAATGATCAAAACTATTCTCGGACACCTTCATTCAGGTGTTGAAAAACTTGAGTCCGGGCACCTCTCCCCGGAAGAAATGGAATTATTAGTCGAGGACGCCAAAGAACTATACGAGCGCATGATTATTTTGCGCTACAAAATTTATGAAACCAATGTTTTGGGAGTACAGGCACCCGTCATTTCAGCGAGCCTGCGACAGCCCGAAATCGAAACACCCATCGATTTATTTGGCAGCATAGACGAACCTGCATCGGAACCTGAATTCGAAGTCACTTTTGCAAGTGGTGAAAGCGAAGAGCGCAACGAAGAAGTTTTCTACGACGAAAACGAGGAACAACTCGAAGACGAAGAAGAAGAGGAACAAGCCAATGAAGATGCAGAAGCTGAAGAAGAAGAAGAAGCAACTGAAGAAGCAACAGCTGAAGAAGAGGAAGAAGCCAATGAAGAGGAAATGAGCGAAGAAGTCGCTGAAGTTGAAGCGGAATTAGAAGAGCCTGCCGAAGAAACAACAGCTGCTCAAACTGCCAATTGGGAACCGGAATTTTCTGGCGACCAACCCATCTGGATGGCTGAAATGGAAGCCAATATCCTAGACAACCGCAGTGTGTTCCCATTAGAGAGCCTCATTGGCGCATTTACACTCAATGAAAAACTACAGTTCATCAACGAGCTTTTTGATGGTTCTTCTGATGAATTCTCGAGCAACATCAAACAACTCGATCAACTCGCATCAATGGATGCTGCCCGCAATATGCTCACAGAACTGTCCCAAACTTTCAACTGGGATACCGAATCAGAAATTGTCGAAGATTTCATTTACAAAATTTGCCGACGTTATGCGACTGGCGCATAGTTTCGTTTTTTGTTGCTTGTTTACGCTTGGCTATGCTCAAACATATCCTTACCGAGAAACCATCGCCAAGCTCTGTTCGCCTGAATTCGCCGGTAGGGGCTATGTCAATGATGGAAGAATTTTAGCTGCTAACCTCATTGCTGCGGAATTTCACAAAATTGGACTCAAGCCCTTTCACAAAAATTACCAGCAACTATTTTCCTTTCCTGTTCAAACCTTTCCGGGTGCTTGCACCATTGCCCTGGGCAACGACACCCTCCAACCGGGCATTGATTACTTAGTAGATCCAGCATCTGCGGGTGCAGTTCCACAAAATTATCAGCTTGTGTATTGTAACGCTGCTACTTTATACCGGAGCGTCAATGCTTTCAAACCTTGCCCCAAAGACCGCTTACTCGTCGTAAAAACGAGTGGGTTCGGGGGCGACACCAACAAAGTCATGCAAATAAGGTTGCAAGAACTCCAACAATTTGCCGCTACAATTGAGCTGACAACAAGCAAACTGACTTGGTCTGTAAGTCAAACTGCCCTTCCCTACCCTGCTTTTATAGCACTCAAAGACAAATTTGAAAACAAACCCAACAGCGCATTTGTACATCTAGAAAGCAGCTATATTCCAAAATTCACATCAAGCAATGTGATCGGCTATTTACCCGCCGCTCAAAATGCCAAGAAAAAACCTTATTTAGTCATTACCGCACATTACGACCACCTCGGAAAGATGGGCAAAGACACCTATTTCCCTGGTGCCAACGACAACGCTTCGGGGGTAGGGATGCTTCTCTTTTTAGCAAAAGAACTGAGTCTTCAGCGCAACCCAGACTATAATTATGTTTTCATGGCGTTTGGTGGCGAGGAAGCAGGGCTAGTTGGATCTAATTACTTTGTCAACCATCCGCTCTTCAAACTTTCTCAAATTCGCTTTTTGCTCAATACCGATATTATGGGAAGCGGCGAAGAAGGAATTACTGTAGTCAATGCAACACTCTTCAAATCAGAATTCGATCGCTTGGTCGAAATGAACAAGGATGGCAACTTCCTGACTCAAGTCAAATCTCGTGGGCCCGCTGCTAATTCTGATCATTATTTCTTCACAGAAAAAGGTGTGCCCGCATTCTTTGTGTATACAATGGGGCCGAATAAACACTATCACGATATCCACGACAAGGCCGAAGAATTGAGCTATGCGGCATTCGAACCCCTTGCCAAGCTTTTGCTTGGGTTCATGCGCTCATTTTAGTCGTCTGACTAAATAACTCGTCTGAAGAATCAATACACTTAAGGAGAGCCCTAATAAATAGAACACAAGCTCAACACTTTGATCAGTGTAAATCAGCGCTAAACTCGTAGATAAATAGCCCAATAATTGGGTAACGCTGATTGCTAGAAAACGAAAAGCTTGCGCAACTGCATCTCCGTTATTTCGGAAAAATAATATAACAGCCGAGGCCAAAACCAATAGAAAAGAGGTTACTAATATGCTCCCTACGCCTTTGAGCGGCAAATGAAAAACACCTATGAGCGCAAGCACTAAAAAAACAATATGGACAGCCAGCAAAGTGGCTAAATAGGACCAAAGCGTAAGTCGCTTCTTTGGATTAGTCTTCACGATTGAGGGAATTCACTTCTTTAATGATCAAGTACAAACCAATTCCTACTCCCAGCAATGCCAAAACGATGGTAAAAAAACGATTGGTATTGTACTGCGCGTCGAGAAATGTACCGAGCCAAGTAAAGCCACCAATCACTGCTGCCATCTGAAAAGCAGCGGAAGTGAGTTTGAGATAAGCGTTGTGGGAAGCGTCTTTTTTAGTCATTGAACGCTGCTTCTGTATCTAGCTTTGGAGTGCTTACACCCGCACGCATGACACAGGCCCCTTCGAAGAAAGCACCTTCTTCGATATGGAGTTTCATGGTTTGAATATCGCCTTTGATACGCGCTGTTGAGCGCAAAACCAACAGATTCTCGACCATCAGTTGACCATCCATTGCGCCGTCGATTTCGGCATTGACACAAACGAGATTGCCATTGATTTTTCCTGATGTTCCGATGATGACGCGTCCGGCACAAGATACGTTGCCATTTACCTCGCCTTCGAGGTGAATGTTGGTATCGGAGGTGAGGTCTCCGTTGATTTCAGTACCGGCAATAATGCGGTTTGTGCGGTCGGTGTTGTCAGGTTGTTGAGAACCTCCGAAAATGTCTTTTCTTAGCATGTTGCTTAGTAATTGTCGATGAAAAATCCTTTATATTCATCAAATTTCGAGGTTTCTATCAACTTTTTCAAATTTTCTTGATTGATTATGAAAATTTTATTGTTTTGATAGTCATCTAAATACTCAGCTCCGGCCTTATAGGCATTGACGAAATCCCAGGCAATTTTGGTTGTTGGGAATTCCGACACGAGCACAAAATTCTTTTCATCGAGTGTTGTTTTGACACTCGCCTTGACTTTTGAAGTCTTGAATGCTTTGGCAGCAAAATTGGAAACGGTTGTGCGTAAGTCGTCGGCCTCTTCATCATCGTCGAGTAAAATGATCACGAATTGGGGTACATTGGGAATATCGGTGAAGATAGATTGTTCTTTGGCTCCTTGATTGACTTCAAATTTAGAATACCCTTTTTTGAGAATATCCAACATTTCTTTGGCGCGAACTGCTTGGTCAGACTTTGGTTTTTCATCGATGATGCGCTGAAGTAGTGGCACGAGTACTTGCTTGTCTGAAACTTGCTGCCCAGTAGCTAGGGCGTTGAGCAAAAGATACTCAGCGCGGTAAGCGTTGGCTGGGTCGGAGTCAATGATTTGTTGTGTGGCGGTTTGAACTTGGGCAAAATAACCTTGATCATACTTTGTGACTAATGCGAGGTAAGCTTCTTGGTCTTTTTGCGCACTGAGTTTTTGCTTGACATAAAAATCGGGGTCTTGGAAATATTTAGCTGCATCTGAGCTTGGATACTTCTTTAATATGTATTGACGGTATTTATCGGCATCTGAAGTGGCTTCGTAAATTTTGTAGAGTTGAAAAGCCGCGGATAGGTCTGTAGGGTGATCGAGATTTTTGTCGAGAATTGCTAAGAATTGGGCTGCGGCAAGTTCTGTTTCGTTGAGAATTTCTTTGTAAAGCACTCCGGAAGTGTAGAGTGCTTCTAGCAAACGCTCTTGAGAAGCCTTGAATGCGGCTGTAGTGAGTGGAATATCTTTGAGTAGGCGCTCAATGGAAAGGGAATCTTTTTGTTCGGGTGTAGCATTGGCCTGGGTGCTATCTTGTCCAGCGACCGCAATATTGGCGTTCAAAATGATGCGTTCACTACGGCGCCAGTCGTCGGTGTTTTCTCGAACGCCCCAGTTTTTGCGAAACTCGTTGTATCCTTCTTCGCGGAGTTTGGGGTTGTTGAAGATAAATTTGTTGCTATTTGCATTATTGTTTACGGGCTGGCTCTGCTGCAGTGCAAGCAGCTTGGCGGCTTCAAGTTCTTTGCGGCGCTGCTCGTCGCGTTTGATTTGCTTGAGGGTTTCTTTGAGGAAATCTTCGCGGTCTTTTTCGGAGAGCGCGGCAATTTTTTGAACGGAATCTTCGAATTGAGCGATTTCAATGGCCTTCACCAAATCGGCAAGTTTGGTTGCTTTACTCTTGATTTGTTCGCCGTTAGGGTAGTCTTCGGTGATAAAGCGCGAACTAGAATCGTAGTATTTCTGAGCAAAAACAAAGTTTTTATCTTGGAAGGAGATGTCGCCAAGCTTTTCGTAGGCCTGAGCGCGTTGTCTTTTATTATTATTGGAGTAAAAAGCTGCAGACGTGAGGTGCGATTTTGCCAACGGTTTATTGCCTTTGTTGAGTTCCATCAAGGCCATAGCATAATAAATTTGATCCTTGAAGGTGGCATTCTTAGCATCGCGCAACATCTTTTGAAGGTCTGCCATGAGGCGGTCGTCGCCGCTGACAATTGCTCTGTTGAGGCGTGCATTGAATGCGATGTCGGGCGCTGCAGCCGCCTTGAATGCCTTGCCATAATGAATGGCAGCTTCAGGCAATTGATTTTGTTGTTGGTAGACTTGCGCCAAAATATAATTTAAACGCGCTTTTTCTTTTGCATCTGGGCATTTGTCGATGGCTAACTTGAGGCCCTCCACAGCAGCATCGTATTCTCTGCGACGCAGCGCGAGGTCTGCGTAGGTGCGGTGGATCTCAAATTGAAGTTTTTTGGTCATCTGAGGCCCCGCTTCCGGGTTTTTGTTGCGCAAGAAAGGGATGTAATCCGTCAGCTTTTTGTCGTTTTGGATTTCTGCTCGCTCATTGAGGGCATCTAAAATCAGTTTGGCATCGGCGTATTTACGTTGTTCGATGTCAATTCGAGCTAGCCATAAACTGGCCACGTACAGACTTGGGTCTTTGTCAAAAAAACGCTTGACAAACTCAAAATTGTCGCGTGCTTTGGCGTAATCGCGTCTGTAAAAATAGGCCTCTCCTACTGTCAGCCAGTTTTCATCGATCCATTTGTTGTATTCTACGGTTTTGTAGAACATGTTTTCTGCGGTTGGCATGCTATGGTTGAGGATGACTTTAGCACATTTGACCACTGCGGTGTCTATGGCAGGAAGCATGCCCTTGACTTCTTTTTCAGTTGGAACCGGAAAAACAGGAAGAAGGGTGTAGAAATCTTCTTTGCGGCTATCTTGGTAGGTCTTTAAGGAAATTCGAAGTAATTCTTTGGCGTTGAAATGCCCGTTGTATTTGGCAGTTGTTTGGTGATAAAAGCGATTGAGCGGCGTATTGTTTTCTGTAGAACAAGCCCATGACAAAAGGAGCAGTAGCGATGTCAGTAAGAGGTAAAGGCTTGTGCGCATGGACAATGAAAGGCGTTATAACGCAAAAATTGCGTTTTTAGTATGTAGGTTAAGCAATATTGGTAAAGACCTGCTGGATATCGTCGTCGTCTTCGATTTTATCGAGCATTTTTTCGATGTCGACGAGTTGTTCTTCGGAAAACTCAACTGGGCTTGTTGGAATGCGCTTGAGACTGGATTTCTGAACTTCAATTTGCATGTCTTCGAGGGCTTTAGCGATGGTGCCGAAGGAGGTGTAGTCTCCGTAGACAACGATTTGCTCTTCTTCGATGTCGATTTGCTCACAGCCTGCATCGATCAGCTCTAATTCGAGCATTTCAGGGTCTAGTTCCGCGGTTTTGGCGATTTCAAAAACACTTTTGCGCGCAAACATAAATTCCATAGAGCCATTTGGCACGACGGAACCACCAGCCTTGTTGAAATAAGATTTGACATTGGCGACAGTTCTAGTGGGGTTGTCGGTGGCGCATTCTACGTATACCAACACGCCGTGAGGGCCCTTTCCTTCGTAATTTACTTCAGTGAAAGAAGCAATATCTTTTTGAGCTGCGCGCTTGATCGCAGACTCGATGTTGTCTTTGGGCATGTTTTCAGATTTCGCATTCTGAATAGCAGTGCGGAGCTTCGCGTTGGTAGTTGGATCCATGCCACCTTCTTTGGCTGCCATGGTAATGGCTTTGCCCAATTTTGGAAACATTTTGGACATTTTGTCCCAACGTTTTTCTTTTGCTGCTCTGCGGTATTCAAATGCTCTTCCCATGGTGTGGCTTCTTTTTGGGCAAAAATAAGGAATTCAAGAAGAATTTTCAAGAGGCAGCTTGGCCTTAAGCTAAAATCTGCTCGATATAGTTCAGGAGTGGTTCTTTTCCGAATCCGGATTGGGCCGAGGTAGTGAAAACCGGTGGTAATTCAGCCCAAACTTTCAGCATCTCTTTTTTGTACTTGGCCAGGTTCTTTTGTAAGGCAGTGCTGGAGAGCTTGTCTATTTTGGTAAACACCATGGAAAAAGGCAGCCCTTTTTCACCGCACCAATTCATGAATTCTAAATCGATCTTTTGCGGCTCTAAGCGGGCATCAAGTAAGACAAAAATATTGTAAAGCGTCTCGCGCTTGGTAAGATAGTCAGAGATAAAGCGCTCGAAAGAACTGCGCTGCGTGCGACTTACCTTTGCATAGCCATAGCCGGGTAAATCTACCAAATACCAATGTTCATTAATGAGAAAGTGATTGATGAGCTGGGTCTTGCCCGGTGTTCCAGATGTTTTTGCGAGTCCTTTTTTGGAAGTTAACATGTTGATCAACGAGGACTTACCTACGTTGGACCTTCCGATAAAAGCAAACTCAGGCTTGCCGTCTAGCGGACACTTGCTGACTTCTGTGTTGGAAATGGTAAATTCTGCGCTTTTAATTTGCATCTTGCAAAGTTACTTTAAACTTTTATTTTTGCAGCCATTGCGAACAATCTATCTTTAAGGTTGTTAGGGTTTGACTACACAGCAGATGGCAGAGTATAAAATAAAAGATATCGAAATCCTGACGGGCATTAAAGCCCATACCATTCGTATTTGGGAAAAGCGCTATGGAATGCTCATTCCGGACCGCACAGACACTAAAATTCGAACCTACACCGACGCCGATTTATCATTTTTGCTCAATGTGAGTTTATTGAACAAAAAAGGCTTAAAAATTTCCAAAATTGCCACCATGGGCACCACCGCCATTCATCATATGGTGTCTGAAATTCGGCTCAATTCTTCCATAGACAACGCCGAGGAAAAACTCATTTTAGCACTCCTCGAACTCGATGAGCAACTCTTCAGAAATACGCTCAACGACCTTATCAAAAACAAAGGGCTAGAGGCTACATTTGCAGAAAACCTCATCCCTTTTCTGGATCGCATTGGCGTCATGTGGTTGGTCAACAGCATTACTGCAGCACAAGAACATTTTATTTCGAACCTGATTCGTCAAAAAGTTATTACCGAAATCGATAAGCTTCCTATCCCGTCAAAATCGAACGAAAGTGTGCTGCTTTTCTTACCAGAACACGACTGGCATGAAATCGGTTTGCTTTTCTACCAATATTTATTGCGCTCCAAAGGCCACTATACCTACTATCTCGGACAAAGTTTGCCTTACGATTCTCTTGTAGACTGCATAGAACGTCTCAAACCGACGGTGGTATTGAGCAGCTGGCTTACCGCAGTTGACCAACATTTCATTGTAGGATATTTCAAGCAACTCAATGCCGATGCGCCCAATGTCCGCTTTTTGGCAGGTGGCGCACAAATTCATACGCACTCCGCTGCGCTAAAAGGGCTTATTACCGAGGTGAAAAACTCTGCTAGTTTGCTTTCGCTCTTTGCTTAGAGCACAATATTCACAATCTTACCGTGCACCACAATCACTTTCTTAGGGGTCTTGCCCTCGAGCCACTTTTGTGTTTCGGGTTTGTCAAGGATGCATGCTTGGACTTCTGCAGGAGTCAAGGATAAATCGAGTGTGGCTTTAAAGCGCATTTTGCCATTGAAAGACACCGGATAATCAAAACTGGATTCTTGTAGGTAGCTTTCGTCAAAAACGGGATAGCTGGCATCAAAAATACTCGCTGCGTCTGGTCGCAATTTGGACCAAATTTCTTCGCAAATATGCGGCGCATAAGGTGCCATGAGAATGGTGAGTTGCTCGAGAATATGGCGGTTGTCGCATTTTTGTTCCGAGAGCTCGTTGACGCAGATCATAAAACTCGAGACGCCTGTATTAAAAGAGAAGCGTTCGAGGTCATCACTGAGTTTTTTAATTGTTTTGTGCAAGGTTTTGAGCGCAGCAGGGCTCGGTGCTGCGTCTGTAACTTCAAACTGACCATTGGGGTGAAACAAACGCCAGTACTTTTTCAAGAAACCATGAACACCTGTAATTCCTTTGGTATCCCATGGCTTACTTTGTTCGAGTGGCCCAAGAAACATTTCGTACATGCGCAGGGTATCCGCACCGTATTTTTCGCAGAGGTCGTCTGGTGTGACTACGTTGTACCAGCGCTTGGACATTTTATCAACTTCTCTTTTCACCAAGACTTTTCCATCTGCATTGCCTACAAATTCTTGCTGCGCATATTGTGGCTGCCAAGACTTGAGCGCATCGAGTTGAATGCTGTCATCGTCGTTGAGTAAGTCAATGAGGATACGGACTTCTCTGAAACCATCATGGGAAGCAGGAAGCATATCAACCGAGTACATTTTTTGATCCGGACCTATGTATGCAATGGCAGATTTGCCGAGGATCATGCCTTGATTGATGAGCTTGGCAAAAGGTTCGTCGAACTGAAGATAACCGAGGTCATATAGCGCTTTGGTCCAGAAACGCGCATAAAGTAAATGGCCTGTTGCGTGTTCGGAACCACCGATGTATAAATCGACTTGGTTCCAGTATGCCAGCTTTTCAGGATCGGCAAAAGTTTCTTGGTTGTGCGGGTCCATGTAACGCAAAAAATACCAAGAGCTTCCGGCCCAGCCTGGCATGGTATTGTATTCCATGCGCTCTCCTAACTGACAAGACCACGCCTCTTTTGCCGCTCTGGCCAATGGTGGTTCACCATCTTCGGTAGGTAAATAAGCATCTACATCGGGTAAAGTGACAGGCAACATAGTGTCATCGACGAGCTGTGGCAAGCCATCTTGGTAATAAACCGGGAAAGGCTCTCCCCAATATCGTTGTCTGGAGAAAACGGCATCGCGCAGGCGGTAATTGGTTTTGCCTTTACCAATTCCTTTGGCTTCGATAGCAGCTATTGCTTTTTCCATGGCTGCTTTGTAATCGAGGCCATTTAAAAAATCTGAATTGGCAATGAAGGCATCTTTTTCAGCATAGGCCATTTCAGAAATATCTTTGTCGGCAAAAATAGCTGGGATTGGCAAGCCAAAATGTCTGGCAAAATCGTAGTCGCGTTGGTCTCCACAAGGGACTGCCATCACGGCACCAGTGCCGTAAGAAGCCAAGACGTAATCTCCGATCCAAATCGGAATTTCTTGTCCTGTGAACGGATGCAAAGCATAAGCCCCCGTGAAGGCACCAGAGATATTTTTAACATCGGCTTGGCGATCGCGTTCTGTCTTGAGTGCCGCTTGTTGCTGGTAAGCGGCTATTTCATCTTGCTGATCTGCCGTGCAGATTTGAGCGACAAACGGGTGCTCAGGCGCCAAGACCATAAAGCTCACGCCAAAAATGGTATCGGGGCGCGTCGTAAATACTTCGATTTGCAGTTCGGTATCCTTGACAGCAAAATGAACACTTGCTCCTTTAGATTTACCAATCCAGTTGCGCTGTTGTTCTTTGAGTGCGTCGGTCCAGTCAATGCGGTCTAGGCCTTCTAGGAGGCGTTCTGCATACGCTTTGATGCGCATAGACCACTGCATCATACGTTTTTGTTCTACGGGATGGCCTCCGCGTTCAGAAACGCCATTGACGATTTCGTCGTTGGCGAGCACGGTTCCTAAAGCCGGACACCAATTGACCCAACTCTCTGCGAGATAAGCCATTCGGTACTGTTGCAAAACCGCTTCTTTTTCTGCTGCGCTGTATGATGCCCAAGTTGAGGCAGAAAATATTTCTTCTTGGTCGCACACAGCGTTCACGATTTGGTTTCCATCTTTTTCGAAAAGAGCAATCAGCTTGGCAATTGGCTCAGCTTTATTGGTCGATAAATCGTAATAAGCATTGAAGAGCTGCTTGAAGATCCATTGGGTCCATTTGTAGTACGATGGGTCTGAGGTGCGGACTTCTCGATCCCAATCAAAACTAAAGCCCATGAGGTCGAGTTGTTCGCGATAGCGCGCAATATTTTCTTTGGTGGTAATCGCCGGATGCTGCCCGGTCTGAATAGCGTATTGTTCGGCGGGCAAACCAAAAGAGTCATAGCCCATCGGGTGCAAGACATTAAAACCTTTCAAGCGCTTGTAGCGCGCAAAAATATCCGAAGCAATATAACCGAGCGGATGCCCAACGTGCAAACCTGCACCAGATGGATAAGGGAACATGTCAAGGACATAAAACTTCGGTTTGCTGCTGTCTTCGGTGACTTGATATGTTTTGCGCTCCTGCCAAATTTGGCGCCATTTGGCTTCGATTGCGTTGAAAGTGTAGTCCATGGTTGTAAATAGAATGCACAAAGATACAAAGCTTGTGCTTAACGCAATAGAAAGTAGACGCCGAGAACTAAAAGCAATGCGTCATAGGAGCGTTTGGGTAAAAAAGTCTCGCGCTTTAAGACAAGTAATGCAAGCAAAATCCACACGAAGGGCAATCCCATTAAATAGGCAAAGAAAGCCAACAGAAAAATAACCAGATAAGCTGTTGTGCCCTGGCCCATTTTACTTGCCAAGGTCTTGATTTTCCCGGTGTCTTCTTCGATGTCTTCGGCATCTACTTGAATGCTTAACGCCAAATAAAAAGTGAAAAATGGCAGGTAAGCTAAATTCGCGTTGCCGGCAAATGCGGGTATTAAATTGAGTTGGATATACCACATCGTGGCAATCAGAAAGTTCTTAAGCAATGTGATCTGACGCCATGCAAGCCCCTTCAAATAAGTAATGAGTAACACTAGCTGGAGCAACAACAGTGACCAAAACCAAAGATAGGGCAATGACGACTTGTAGGCAAACAGATAAAAGGCCACTACAAAAGCCAACGAAAGCAAGAAACTACCCTTTAATCGCGGCATTTCTTTCGTTTGAAAACCGAAGTAGACCAAGCCAATCAGGAGGCCATGAGCAACTGCTTTTGGAAGTAATTCGAAATCGAATTGATCAACCACACGCGCCCAATGAAATAATCCGGCACTATAACACATTACATAGAACGCCAGCAGCAAATTGCGGAAATAACTACTTTTCAATGGCATCAATGATTTGCTCAATTTTAATTTGTGCGATGCAAGCACACTCCTGGCCAGCCGAACATTGTGCGCATTTAGGGTCGTGTTCAAGTGCTACAGACTTATTGCCCAATGCCGCCCAGCGCCCAGGGTGTATAGGTCGGCGACTTGCAAATAAACCAACTGCCCGAATTCCGCATAGGCCCGCCAAATGATAGGGGCCAGTCGAACAGGCGACCAACGCTTTGGCTTGCGAAATAATGGCAATGAAAGTCAGAAGATCCCAATGGCCAGTTGCATCAATCATTTTTGGATTTTGCGGAAGTTGGTCCCGAAAGTACGCGCCTTCCTTTTCAGTTCCGGTAAAATAAACGGTGTAGCCCTTAGCGACTAATTGTTGCGCTAAATCCAGGTAGTGCGTTATCGGATACTCTACCCCACTTCCGTTCGACTTTGGATGAAGCAGGATTGTTTTGCTCCAATTGTTTTGTGCGAGTTCAGCGGGCAAAACAATCGCCTTAAAGTTCAATTTTTGATTGATTTCATTGAGGGTTGGAAGAGCTGTTATGCCCATTGGCGCTAATAACTTAAAATTCAATTGTGCCTCATGTAATTCCGAGCGTTTGCGGGTAAACCGCGGTCGAAAATTACAAGTCCAAAGATGAAAGAAACGATGTGCGGTGCCAATGCGCATTGGAATATTGGCTTGTTTGCACCATTGGGCTACCATCCTATTTGGAAACAAATGAATGACGACATCAAATTTGCTGAGTTGAGTGTTTCGCTCTGCTTCAGGAGCTTGCTCTAGCTGCTCTAGGGTAAGGATATCCGAAATGGGCTCAAAACAAGACACTACTGCTTTGGTATAAGCGCTGCATAAATAAGTGAGTTCGCTGTCTGGAAAAGCGGATTTGATTGCTTGACACGCTGGCAAGGTGAGACAGACATCGCCAATGGCATCAGTCCTTGAAATCAATATGTTTCTGAATTCAGGCATTTTTCCAGTGGGTTCGGAGCAATGTGTATTTCAATTTGGTTGCATACGCGCTGCGAATTGCGATATGCCAACCAGCCCTTCCATCCAAAAACCCGAATTTGAGTACATAGGTTTTGATGAATTGAGCACTGACTTTCATCGCAATTTTGAAGACTGAACTTTTCACCTTTCGCTCATATAACTCTTTGGCTGCAATCTCGGAAAAATAGGCAATTTGCTTGAAATGGTCTTCCTTGGTGTAATAGGAAAAATGCAAGAGGTCACCGAATAAGTGTTGCACTTGGAGTTGAGGGCCCGGCAATAATTGATCGTGCGGGTTGACCCCACCCCATTGAACATCTTTTTTAGAGGCCAAGCGCAGTTTGGTGTCGGGATACCAACCGCTGTGTTTGATCCAAGTTCCGCAGTAATTCGTGAGGCGATTGAAAGTAAAGGCGCCGCGCTCGGGTAAATTGGCTTTGATTTGTAAAATAGATTGTTTCAACTCAGGCGTAAGTGCTTCATCGGCATCTAGCGATAAAATCCAGGAGTGTGTTGCTCTGTTGAGTGCTTCATTCTTTTGCTGAATATGCCCTTCAAACTTATTTTGCTCAAAGCGCACATCGTGTTGCAGGCAAATTGCTTCAGTTTCATCCGTAGAAAAGGAATCGAGAACCAAGATTTCATCGCAAACATCTTGAAGCGAAGCGATACAGCGACCGATATTCCGGGCTTCGTTGTAGGTGATGATAACGCCAGAAATTTTCATCGCAGTTTATTTAATGCGAATGCGCTGCCCAATGGCAATGCTGTTGATCCTGATGCCTGGGTTGAGTCGTTGGAGTTGTGCCTGGGTGAGGTTATTGCGCTGCGCAATTTTACCAAAGGTGTCACCGGGCTTCACGGTGTAGTATTTCTTGACGGGCGGAGGCGGAGGTGCTGGCGTTGGCGCTGGTTGCACTTGTGTTTGATTGGTGTAGATTGTCAATTTTTGGCCTACGTAAATATTGGTAGTGCGCAAGGCGTTCCACTCCATGAGTTGCTCGATAGATACGCTGTATTTGAGCGCAATTTGACGTAAGTTCTCACCGGTTTTGACTTTGTGATACATCAAGTTGCTGGCAGGCGGTATGTTTGTTTGAAGTGTGTCTATAGGCGGGTTGATGATACTTGTGGTATCTTTTTGGGTGGTGTCCTGACCAACTGGGCTAGGTGGAATGACTGGTTTGGGATGGTAAATAGCCTCTTCTAAAAGATATAAGGAGTCTTCGTAGCTCACTAACAAACCAATTTTATCTAGCGGGCCTGTTACGCAACGCGCGGGAGTCATTTTGGGAATGTAAGTGGTTTTATAGACGGGGTTAAGGCTCTGGATTTCGGTGAGGTCCCAGTCGACTAACTTAGCAATGGTTTGCATGTGGACGCCACTTTTCACGCACATGGTGTCGAGTTGTGAATTGTGAATTTTGGCCTCCATGGGAATGATGTTGTATTCGGCATGATAGGTCATCATGTAGGCAGCAGCAATAAAGTTTGGCACATAACCTTGTGTTTCTGCGGGTAGATAAGGTCGTACTTCCCAATACGTCGTTTTGCCACCTGATTTTCGGATGGCATGATTCACGTTACCTGGCCCGGCATTGTAGGCAGCCAATGCTAAGTTCCAATCGCCGTAAATGCCATAAAGTTGTTTGAGGTAACGGCAAGCGGCATCGGTTGCTTTTTCGGGATCCATGCGCTCGTCGATATATGAGTTTTCGTCGAGGCCAAAATAGAGTCCGGTTTTGTACATGAACTGCCATAAACCCAAAGCTCCTGCTCTTGATTTAACTTGTGGCCTCAGACCGCTCTCAATGACCGATAAAAAGCGCAATTCAAGTGGCAAACCGTATTCGGTGAGCTTCTCCTCAAAAAGGTCAAAATAGAGTGCCGAACGTCCTAGTGCTACTCGGATAAAACCACGGCGCTGGGCTGCAAAAAACTTAATGGTTGAGAGCGTTGCTGCATTGCAATCGAGCTGAAACGGTGTGAGCTCATTCATTTTGGCCAAACGCGCACAAATAACCGAGTCAGAAAAAACGGGTACCTGTCCCGGTGTGTAGTTCAGGGCTGTAATGATTGAGTCGTATTTGTTAGAATTCGCGTAATCTGCGTAAAATAAATTGAGGCTTTGTTGGACAGTATTGACAAAAGGGTCTGGGTCTAGGGAGTCAGATGGCCGCACTAAATGCGCGGGTTTTTGACCAAGCACGATGGTGGATGAAAGGAGTAACAATATAGAAATCAGCCATTTCATCCGATCACTGCTTGTAATTTTTCAGAGGCATGAAAAAGTAGATCTTCTTCAAAATCGCGGGCCATTAATTGGATGCCAAAAGGTAGGCCATTGCTGTGTACACCAAAAGGAATACTAATGGCGGGGTTACCCGTGAGGTTGGCATGAACCGTAAAAATATCTTGGAGATACATTTGAATGGGGTCTTTGACGGCGTTCATCTCAAATGCTGTGGTAGGCGTTGTTGGAGACAACAGCACATCGCATTCGGCTAAAAGTGCAGTAGTTCGGTCTTTGAGGATACGGCGCACTTGCTGTCCTTTGGTGTAATAGGCGTCGTAGTAGCCATGAGAAAGCACAAAAGTACCGGTCATGATGCGACGCTGCACCTCGGGGCCAAAACCTTCGCTGCGCGACTTAACGTAAGTTTCTTCTACGCCTTTGGCATCTGCGCTTCGGTATCCGTAATGGACGCCGTCAAAGCGCGACAAATTGGATGACGCTTCTGCAGTCGTTAAGACGTAGTAGGTTGGCACCATGTAATCGAGGTAAGGAAAACTCACATCTATGATTTCATGGCCTTTTTCTTCGAGTTTTCGGAGCGTTTGATTGAGTTTTTCTTTGATTTCAGCATCTAAACCTGGATGCGTGAGACACTCATTTAATACGCCGATTTTGAGTTTTTCAGGAAGATTTGTTCTGACCAAATTGGGCTCACTTGAACTTGTGGCATCATAGGAGTCTTGACCAGCGGTTATTTCGAGTAAAAGTTTGGTATCGGCAAGATCATTGGTAAAAAAACCAATTTGATCGAATGACGAAGCATAAGCGATGAGGCCATAACGACTCAGGCGGCCGTAGGTGGGCTTGATGCCGAAAGTGCCGGTCCAGGAAGCGGGTTGGCGTACAGAACCGCCTGTGTCAGAACCCAAAGACACCGTGCACAAATTGGCTGAAACTGCTACGGCGCTACCTCCAGATGAACCGCCAGGGACATAATTTGGTTTCCAGTTATTTTGCACAGGACCAAACGCAGAGTTTTCGTTGGAACTACCCATTGCAAATTCATCGCAATTGAGCCGACCAATGACAATAGCGTCTTGGTCAATAAGGCGTTGTAGTACTGTTGAAGTATAAATTGATTCGAAACCAGCGAGGATTTTCGAGGAAGCAGAGACTTTGTGGTCTTTGTAGCAAATGTTGTCTTTGATGCCTACAATGACGCCAGCGAGCCGACCTGCGGTTCCGGATTGGATTTTTTGATCAACCAAACGGGCTTGGGCACGAGCGGAATCTTCAAAAACTTCCAAAAAAGCATTGAGATGCTGGTGTGCTGAGATACGCGCTAGGTGTTCCTCAACGAGGTCCAAAGCCGTTTTGCCAGAATGCAAGGCGTTCTGAATGGCTGCGATAGTGCGGTACATGCAGTTATTTATCTTCTTTAGAAATTTCTGTAGAAGGCTCTGCTGCGTTGTTTTCGCCTTTGGATGCGTCTTTGAATTCTTTGACGCCTTTGCCAAGACCACGCATCAGTTCAGGAATTTTTTTACCTCCGAAGAAAAGTACAACGATCACGAGGATAAGAATGATTTCTGGTGCTCCTAATTTGCCCATAATAACTTTTTTAATGTCTTACAAAATTAATGAAAATTCAACTTGCCACTTGGGTCTTACAATTTTCTTGCCACTTCTACTTCTTCGTAGGCCTCGATGATATCTCCGATTTTAATATCGTTGAACTTATCGATGTTCAGACCACACTCATAATTGTTTTTAACTTCTTTGACGTCGTCTTTGAAGCGCTTCAAGGAGCCTAAGCTGCCCGAATGCACCACAATGCCGTCGCGGATGAGGCGAATTTTGGAACTGCGCTTGATGATGCCGTCGAGGACGTAGCAACCCGCAATAGTACCCACTTTCGTGATTTCGAAGGTTTCGCGTACTTCGGCAGAACCGAGTACTTTTTCTTCGATATCTGGTGAAAGCATTCCTTCCATCGCGGCTTTGATCTCTTCGATAGCCTTGTAGATAATGGAATACATGCGGATGTCGATCTGTTCGGTCTCGGCCAATTTACGAGCAGGAAGCGTAGGCCGAACTTGGAAGCCCACGATGATGGCATCTGATGCAGAGGCCAAGTTGACATCGGCTTCGGTAATAGCACCGACACCTTTGTGAACGATATTGACCTGGATTTCTTCAGTTGATAAGTTCAGTAAGGAGTCTGAAAGTGCTTCAATAGAGCCATCGACGTCACCTTTAACTATGATATTGAGTTCTTTGAAGTCTCCGATAGCCAAACGACGTCCGATTTCGTCGAGGGTGATGTGCTTGGTGGTGCGCAAACCTTGCTCGCGGTAAAGTTGCTCGCGTTTTTGTGCAATAGATTTTGCTTCTTTTTCGTCATCGAGGACATTGAATTTGTCTCCGGCGCTAGGGGCACCGTTGATCCCTAAAACGGATACAGGTTGTGCAGGACCAGCTTCTTTGAGCGGCTGTCCGTGTTCGTCTTGCATGGCGCGAACGCGGCCGTAATAACGACCCACGAGAATGACATCGCCAATGCGCATTGTTCCCGCTTCGACGAGCATGTTGGTGACGTAACCCTTTCCTTTATCCAAAGAAGATTCAATAACGGTACCTACCGCATTTTTCGATGGATTGGCTTTGAGGTCGAGGAGTTCTGCTTCGAGGAGCACTTTGTCGAGCAAAGCGTCAATGTTGAGGTTCTGCTTGGCAGAAATTTCTTGAACTTGGTATTTACCACCCCAGTCTTCGACGAGGATGTTCATGGCAGAAAGTTGCTCGCGGATGCGATCAGGGCTAGCGCCAGGTTTGTCGATCTTGTTGATGGCGAAGATCATCGGGACATTCGCTGCTTGAGCATGCGAAATCGCTTCTTTGGTTTGTGGCATGACGTCGTCGTCTGCAGCCACAATGATAATAGCGACGTCCGTTACCTGCGCACCGCGTGCACGCATGGCGGTAAACGCCTCGTGACCTGGGGTATCGAGGAAAGTCATTTTGCGACCATCTTTGAGGGTCACAGAGTAAGCACCGATGTGCTGAGTGATGCCCCCTGCTTCTCCTTCTGTAACGTTTGCATTACGGATGCGGTCAAGTAAGGAGGTTTTACCGTGGTCTACGTGACCCATGACGGTAATAATTGGTGGGCGATCAACTAAATCTTCAGGTTGGTCTTCGACTACAGTGATGGCATCTTGAAGCTCTGCACTAATGAACTCGGTTTCAAAACTAAATTCGTCGGCGACAATATGAATGGTTTCTGCATCGAGCCTTTGATTGATCGATGCGAAAATACCGAGAGACATACAGACAGAGATGACCTGCGTAGGCTGGACGTTCATCATGGAAGCCAACTCAGAGACTGTAACAAACTCGGTGAGCTTGAGTGTCTTTTCTTCGAGTTCGGCCATGGCCATTTCTTCTTGACGGCGCTGTGCGTAGTTGTCGCGTTTTTGGCGACGATTTTTAGACGCCTTGGATTTTCCACCCTGATTAGACAAACGCGCGAGTGTTTCTTTGATCTCTTTTTGAATGTCTTGTTCGGAGATCTCGGCTTTCTCGGTTTTAGGTTTGTTGGCGTTATTTGGGGTGTTCCCTACTTCGACTTTCTTGATGCGCTTGCGCTTGCGCTTTGAATTGGCATCTTCAGACGATGAGGCAACAGGTGTGCGCGGACGCTCGACCGGAAGGTCGATTTTACCAAGAACGGTTGGCCCCGAAAGGGTCTGACGCGTAGCGCGAATCATTTCAATTTCTGGCGCTTTTTCAGGCTCTGCGGCGTTTGTTTCTTCTGCCGGAGCTGGTGTAGGCGCCTGAGCGGCAGGCTCAGGTGCTGAAGGAGTAGCTGCGGGTTGAGCCTCGGCTATTTTATCTTTTTTCTTGTCAGGACGCGTGCGTTGGTTAATGGAATCGAGGTCGATTTTGCCAACAACACTAACTTTACTCTCCGTTGCTTCTGCCGCGGCTGGAGCATCCTCTAATTTGGGCGCTGGAGCCTTTGCAGGTGCATCGGTGAGGACTTGTCGCTTGATTTCCTCAAGGTTGATGTCTTCGTCGTCCTCATCTTCGACAACAGGAGCTGTATTGGGCTCTTCTTGTGGTTTATCTTTCAAAGACAAAGACTCGCGTTTTTCGCGACGCAAAGCAGCTTTAGACTGCTCTTTCATGCTTTGGTCTGCAGCAAATTCACGACATAAAATATCATAGTGCTCCTGCTCCAGACGCGATGTTGGAGTGGGGTCAATGACAATGCCTTTTGAACCTAAGAATTCGACAATTGTCGGTATTCCTACATTCAATTCTCCTGCTGCTTTTCCTAAACGAATCGGTTTTCCCGCCATAATCTACTGTTGCGCTCCTTATTGGTATTAAAGTTATTCAAATTCCGCTTTCAAAATGCGGAATACTTCTTCTATCGTTTCTTTTTCGAGGTCTGTACGCGAAACGAGGTCCTCGACGCTGATCTCGAGTACTGATTTTGCGGTATCGCAACCAATAGCTTTGAGCTCGTCGATGATCCAGCTATCGATTTCATCTGCAAACTCTTCGAGGTCGACATCTTCGATATCTACTTCGCCATCCCTGTATACATCTATTTCAAAACCGCACAATTTGCCAGCGAGTTTGATGTTGTTACCACCCTTACCAATGGCCAATGAGACTTGGTCTGGCTTGAGGAATACTTTAACGCGTTTTTCGTCGTCGAGTATCTCCATAGAGGTGATCTTGGCTGGCGAAAGTGCGCGTTGAATAAGTAATTGTTGGTTTGAAGTGTAGTTGATCACGTCGATGTTCTCGTTGCGCAATTCGCGAACGATGCCGTGGATGCGCGATCCTTTCATGCCCACACAAGCACCAACTGGGTCAATGCGGTCGTCGTAGGATTCGACAGCTACTTTAGCACGCTCTCCTGGCTCGCGAACGATTTTTTTAACGGTAATAAGGCCGTCAAATACTTCAGGAACTTCGAGTTCGAATAAACGCTCCAAGAACTCTGGTGCAGTGCGCGAAAGGATAATGACAGGTGTACTGTTGCGCATGTCGACCTTAGCCACCACTGCACGAACAGATTCTCCTTTTTTGAAGAAATCGGATGGAATTTGCTCAGATTTCGGCAAAATGAGTTCGTTGTTGTCGTCGTCCATAATGAGGATTTCTTTTTTCCAAACTTGGTAGACTTCGCCAGTAACGATTTCGCCGATGCGCTCTTTGTATTTGTTGTAAAGTTGGTCTTTTTCGAGCTCCATAATGCGCGAAATAAGGTTTTGACGCAATGCCAAAACGTTGCGACGACCAAAATCTGCGAATTTGAATTCTTCAGTTACTTCCTCACCAATTTCGAAATCAGGCTCGATTTTGATGGCATCTGAATAGGCAATCTCCGTATTCGGATCTTCTACTTCACCGTCGTCAACGATTTCCTTGTTCAAGAAAATTTGAACATCACCTTTGTCAATATTGACAACGATATCGATGTGTTCGTCGGTATTGAACTTCTTTTTGAGCATGGCACGAAAGACGTCCTCGAGGACGTGCTGCATCGTTTGTTTGTCAATATTTTTTAGTTCTTTAAACTCCGAAAATGAGTCAACAAGTTCCAAACTGTTCATGGGGCTTATTTAAATGAAATTACAATTTTTGCTTCTTTTATTTGGTTGTAGGGTAGTTCGATGAAATCTTCTACCCAAACTTTTTTCTTTTTTACTTCGTCGCGTACTTGGTGACGTTGCTTGAACACCAAGATATCTTCGTTCATTTTCATGAGCTCAGCTTCAAATTGTTCACCTGCTTCAGGGAGCACCTTAAAACTTCGGCCCACATTTTTAGCGAATTGATTGATGTGACGAATCGGTTTGTCCAGACCCGCCGATGATACATGCAATTCAAAATCGGCTTTTTCGCGATCGAGGTTGTGTTCAATATTGCGAGAGACGGATACGCAATCACTGACACTTACACCGCCTTTGAGTTTGTCGAGCTCTACGTGAATCACGTTGGTCGGTGAAATGCGCAGGTCCACAACATAGAGGCCGTTATCGAGCTCTGCGATGCGTTCGTCTATGAGTGCTTGTATGACCTTTGGATCTAACATAATTTTGTATTCGTTGCTTTTGCAGAAACAGCTG
>JGI25921J50272_10000131_pt1 | contig 24201 bp, 23 predicted proteins | sample LauGreSu1BDMLBSD_2_FD_50272 | JGI IMG/M metagenome (IMG submission 50272) | reverse complement strand
CTAAATTGGCCGATTTTGCCGATGTGAGTGTTTCGGGAAGTAGGAGTACCAATGGTTTCGGCTCTTTGGAACGGCGGGTAAGCGAACGCAACAGGAGCGATAATACCTTGTTCGATGTTTCTTCCAGTATTGAGGCCGGCAAATTATTTCCGCAAAGCAGTGGAATTAAAATCCCGATGTTCGTTAATTTCTCCAGTCAGGTAAACACCCCGATGTTCGACCCTCGTTCTCCCGATTTGGAACTGAACAATGTGCTAAAAAACAGTAATAAGACCGAGCAGCAGGAGGTTTTGAATGTGGTTCAGGATTATACCACCCGTAAAAGCATCAATTTTACCAATGTGCGTAAAATAAAAACCAATCCCGAAAGCAAAGCTCAGCCTTGGGATATTGAGAATTGGAGTGCCACTTATGCATTTACAGAGTACCGCCATCGCGATTTCATCAATGAACAAAATATCCAGAAAACTTACCGGGCGGCGTTGGCTTACAATTTTGCTGGTCAACCTAAAGTTTATACGCCTTTTGCCAAAATCATAAAAAACAATACACTGGCACTGTTCAAAGAATTCAACTTTAGTTTATTGCCTTCTGTGCTCAATTTCCGGATAGATGTAGACCGCATGTACTCAGAAAACACCTTGAGAAACAACGACCCCAACAATTTTATTCCGTTACAAACCTTCAATAAAAACTTCCAGATGAATCGCATCTATGGCATCAGCTGGAATTTGACCAAATCCATGCAGCTGGATTTTAATGCCACCAATTATGCAGTGATCGATGAACCCGAAGGGCGGATCAATGGTTTGAAGCGAGATACCATTTGGCAAAATTTAATGCGCCTCGGCCGAACAACCGATTATGGCCATACCCTGAATATCACTTACAATCTCCCTATCAATAAATTGCCAGGATTAAGTTGGGTGAATATCACGACCCGCTATGGGACTACTTTTAATTGGAAAACTGAACCGCTGGCCACCTTGCGAGATCCAGATGTTAATTTAGGAAACAGCATTCAAAATACCCGGGTGATTCAGGTGAACCCCAGTCTGAATCTTTCTTCTTTTTATAATCAATTCAAATTCATCAGAAAATTAAGTGCTGGCGACCAACAAAAGGGTTTCACTAAAGCTTTGATCAATGCCCTTACCGGACTCAAAAATATAGGTGGGGCTTACACCAGAACGGAGGGTATTTTTATGCCCGGCTATTTGCCAAAGACAACTGCTTTTGGACAAGATTTTGATGCCGGTGCTCCCGGTTGGGATTTCTTATTTGGCAGTCAGCGAGATATTCGGGTAAGGGCGGTGAATAACTCCTGGATTAGTAACGACCCGCTCATCAACCAACTGTATGTAACTGGTTTAAAAGAAGACCTCAACCTGAGAGGAAGTCTAGAAATCATCAAAGATTTAAGGATTGAACTCACGGCGCTCAAAAGTCGCAACTTCAATTATTCAACCACTTTTAAATTTGTTCCGCAATCAAATAGTTTCGAGAATTTAAACCCCATTACCACCGGTGACTATAGCATCTCCTTCTTTAGTTTGAAGACGGCCTTTAAAAACAACACGGAGGTGTTTCGTCAATTTGAGGCCAATAGGGCGGTGGTTTCTCAGCGCTTAGGAGCACTCAACCCTAATTCTGTGGGGCAGCTGGATGGCTATGCCAACGGCTACGGAAAAAATTCGCAAGATGTGGTGATGTCTGCATTCCTGGCAGCCTTCAGCGGAAAAAGTCCTGAACAGATCAGCCTTAATTCTTTCCCAAAAATTCCGGTACCCAATTGGCGTTTAAATTATAATGGCCTGAATAAGATCCCAATTTTAAGCGATCTGTTTTCATCTATCGATGTCAATCATGCTTATCGTTCGGTTTATAACATCAACGGATTTAATACTTTGGCTCGTTACGAGGAAAAAGATGGTTATGTCAATATCAAAGATGCAGTGGGTAATTTCCTGCCTCGTTATCAGTTCAACCAGGTGACATTACTCGAGCAGTTTGTGCCTTTTATAGGACTCGATATGCGATTTAAGAACAACATGACCAGCAATTTTGAATACCGTAAATCCCGAACCATGAGCTTGAGTTTGGCCAATAGCCAGTTGGCGCTTCAAACCGACGATGCCCTGGTGTTTGGTTTAGGTTATCGAACTACTCAATTCCGTTTCCCTTTCGGCTTGTTCAGCAGTGTAAAGATGAATAATGACCTGAATTTTAAATTAGACTTTGCCATCAACGACCGTAAAACGGTAATTTACCGAGCCGATGTAGGCGATCCGGAAGTATCATCAGGAGCAAAAAACATCACTTACCGCCCATCCGTAGATTATGTGTTGAATCAGCGCTTCAATTTGAGGTTATTTTACGATGGCAATATCACCAAACCTTATACCTCCCAAAGTTTCAATACCTCATTTAGCAATTTTGGTGCAAGTTTGCGCTTTACCATTCAATAATAACGTTGCGATTTTAATCAGATTAAGCTATTTTTGAGCAAACGTAATTTTATGAATTTCCCATCCGAACTTAAATATACTACCGACCACGAATGGATCCGTGTGGAAGGCAACCACGCTTTTGTAGGCATCACCGATTTTGCACAAAGAGAATTGGGTGACATCGTTTACATCGATATCAACACTATTGGTAAAAATGTTGCCAAAGAAGCAGTTTTTGGAACCGTTGAAGCAGTTAAAACCGTATCAGACCTCTTTATGCCGGTGAGCGGAACAGTGGTAGAATTCAATAAGAAACTCGATACCAATCCCGAATTGGTAAATCAAGATCCTTACGGAGACGGCTGGATGGTAAAGATCGAATTAAGCAATGCTGCTGAGGCCGATCAACTGCTTTCTGCTGCCGATTATGCTGCACAAGTAGGAGCTTAATGCTGAAAACCATCCGATATCAATACCTGGCCATCATCTGGGCTTTACTGATATTGATTTTGTGTAATTTACCTGCCCAGGACCTGCCCGACTCGAGCAGGTTTTTCGAAGGCTTTGACAAGCTGGCTCACACCGGCTTTTTCTTTGTTCTTACGGTGCTCTTGTTTTATGGCAAAATCAGCCAGCAGAACAGTTATAGCTATCGATTATTGACCATCATTAAAATTCTATTCATCAGCTCTGCACTGGGGGCCCTCATCGAGTGGATGCAATGGAAATGGTTCACCTATCGCTCGGCCGAATGGTGGGATTTCATCTGCGATTTGATCGGCGTGGGCATGGGTGTATTCAGCTATGTTTTTCTACATCGCTTCCGCTTACAAGAAAAGAAGCAGTAAATACGTTAAATTTTGACAATACATCCATTTATCGTACGCTGCTTATTTGGATTTAATTTAAATAAGACCTACTTTTGAGACCTCAACTGTGAAAAAAGTGAAAACTAAATTATCGCAATTAGCCCCGGGAGAATCTGGCATCATCAAAGAATTTACCGACCTCGAAATGTCGGTTAAATTAATGGAAATGGGCTGTTTACCAGGCGAAGCCATTCAGGTAGAAAGAATAGCTCCCTTGGGCGATCCCATTGCGGTAAACATCTCCGGATATCAGTTGAGTCTTCGTAAAAAAGAGGCATCTACCATCATCTTACAATAACACACTACGTGAAAACAAATTTGAAAGTGGCACTTGTTGGTAATCCCAACACAGGTAAATCGACACTTTTCAATTCTTTAACGGGGCTCAATCAAAAAATAGGTAATTTCCCGGGAGTTACGGTCGATAAAAAGACCGGACAATGCAAGCTCAACGCCCAGCAGGAGGCCATGGTCATCGATTTGCCTGGAGCCTACAGCTTATATCCAAAAAGTAAAGATGAAGGTATTGTACTCGATGTGTTGGTCGATCCGAGCAATCCGGTTCATCCCGATTTAGTCGTATTTATTGCCGACGCCACCAACCTGAAACGCAATTTGTTGCTCTACACCCAGGTGGCCGATCTGAAGATCCCGGTCATCATTGCCTTGAATATGATGGACCTGGCCAAGCGCTCGGGTTTCCAAATCAAGGTAGATGACTTGTCCGCCAAGTTGGGGGTGAGAATAGTGCCCATCTCTGCCCGCAGTGGAGCAGGCATAGCAGATTTAAAACAAGCCATTGCAGAAGCAGGTAAGATTCCGCTTCAGGCAGATGTACTTGACTTGAAAGAATTACTGCCCGACGGCCGTCTCATTGAAGATGTACAGCAAGAATTCTCATTGAATCAACCTTATGCGGCCCTCCAATATCTGCATCATTACCAACACCTATCATTCTTAAAAGCTTCCCAAATTGATGACTTGGCCCAGAAGCTTGAACAATCTGGTTTTAAGTCGCAACAATTGCAGGCCCGTGAAACCATTGCCCGTTATCACTTCATCAATGAAACTTTATTCGATACGCTCATCAGCCCCGACAATCCCGTTCAGGAGAGTTATAGCAACCGGATCGATCATATCTTAACGCACAAAATTTGGGGACTTGCCATTTTTATGGCGGTACTCTTTATCATTTTCCAGTCCATTTATGCCTGGTCTGAGTACCCGATGAGCCTCATCGAGTCGCTGTTTATTTGGCTGGTAAATGCCGTGCATGATTACTTACCTGCCGGAGCGCTCACTAACCTCTTGGCCGATGGTATCCTTGCCGGACTGAGTGGCGTGCTGGTATTCATCCCACAAATAGCCATTTTATTCGCTTTCATTGCAGTCTTAGAAGATACGGGTTATATGGCCCGGGTTACCTTCATGATGGATCGCATCATGAGAAAAGTGGGTTTGAATGGAAAATCGGTTGTCCCCATCATTGGTGGCCTGGCTTGTGCCGTGCCCTCCATCATGAGTGCCCGTAACATCGAAAACTGGAAAGACCGCATCATCACCATCATGGTGACCCCCTTGGTCAGCTGCTCGGCCCGCTTACCCATTTATACTTTATTAATTGCCCTTGTAGTGCCCGATGAGCGCCTTTGGGGATTATTCAATTTACAAGGACTGGCCTTAATGGGCATGTACCTGCTCAGTATGTTGAGTGCTGTTTTGGTTGCTTGGGTCATGAAATACCTCATCAAAGCCCGCGAACGTGGTTATTTCATCATGGAATTGCCCGTATACCGCATGCCCCGCTGGAACAATGTAGCCCTTACCATGTACGAAAAAGTGAAGGCATTTGTGTTGGAGGCGGGCAAGGTAATCATTGCCATCTCAGTAATTTTATGGGTACTGGCTTCCTACGGACCTCCGGCTAAATTTAAAGCCATCGATCAGCAGTTTGCATCTCCCGCCTATACGGCCAAGTATTCAGCAGAGCAGATCGATCATTTAAAAGCATCCGCCAAATTAGAAAATTCCTTCGCCGGCATATTAGGCAAGAGCATCGAACCGGTCATTAAACCCCTGGGTTTCGACTGGAAAATCGGAATTGCCCTGATCACTTCATTTGCTGCCCGCGAAGTTTTTGTGGGCACCATGGCCACACTCTACAGTGTAGAAGGAGATGCCAGCCGCATGGATTCGGTAAAAGAGAAAATGGCATCCGCCCGAAACCCCGAAACAGGCCAATTGGTATTTACTTTACCTGTGGCTTTTTCGCTGATGATTTTTTATGCCTACGCCATGCAGTGCATGAGTACGCTGGCCGTGGTTTATCGCGAAACAAAAAGCTGGAAATGGCCCATCACGCAATTCGTCTACATGACGGCCATGGCTTACCTCGCCAGTTTATTGGTGTATCAGTTTCTGAAATAATCACGATATTCAGTCGTGGATAAAATCAAAGTACTCGAACAATACCTTCCAGCTCCCTCGGCGCCCATCATTGCCCGCTGGATTGATCATTTTCAGTGCGACTTTAAAATTTCCCGTGCCCGTAATACTAAATATGGCGATTACCGCCCGCCACATGCCGGTCAGGGTCACCGCATTTCCATTAATTATGATTTAAATCCCTTTGCTTTTTTAGTTACCACCGTACACGAGTTTGCACACTTAATCACCTGGAATGAGCACCAGCGAAAAGCAAAACCACATGGATCAGAATGGAAGGCTAATTTCAAGCGGATGATGCGCCCATTCTTTGAGCAAGAAGTTTTTCCGGCCGACATCCGCCAGGCCATTGTGCGATACCTGGAAAACCCCGCTGCCTCCAGTTGTGCCGATCCGCATTTATTTAAAACACTCAAAAAATACGACCTGCGGTCAGAGCAGGTAGTCCTGCTCGAAACCTTACCCGCAGGTTCCGTATTTAAGATCAAAGACGGACGCACCTTCCGCAAAGAAGCCAAAATCAGGAAGAGATTTCGATGTACAGAGCTCGCCAGCGGAAGGTTATACTTGTTTAATCCGCTGGCTGAAGTCGAATCAATAAGCCAATAATTTCTGAATTGTATCCCCCAGTCTTTTTTTTGCCAAAAACTGATCTTCCAAGGCCTTGCTCATCGGGATGGCGGTATCGAGGCTGGCGCAACGCAGTACCGGCGCATCGAGGCTTTCGAAAGCATGTTCGGCAATATAAGCGCTCAGTTCCGCACCAAAGCCATTGCAAAGCGTGTCTTCGTGCAGGATGAGTACCCTGCCAGTTTTGCGTACCGTTTGCAGCACCGCCTCCGTATCCCAAGGCTGCAAACTTCTCAAATCGAGCAGATCTGCGCTGATCTCCGGATGCTGATCCAGATACTCGAGCGCCCAGTGTACTCCCAATCCATAGGTGATGATGGAAACTTGATCGCCACTGCGCAACAATCGTGCTTTGCCAATTTCAGTGGTATAGTAATCGTCGAAAATAGGTTCTGAAATGCCTCGGTACAAAAACTTATGCTCAAAATATAAGACCGGATTGGGGTCTTCAATGGCCGAAAGCAATAAGCCTTTGGCATCCGAAGGGAAGGCAGGATACACTACTTTTAACCCCGGCGTTTTAGTGAACCAGGCCTCATTGCTTTGTGAGTGAAAAGGACCGGCCCCGGTACCGGCTCCGGTTGGCATGCGTACCACCACATCGGCCTCTTGACCCCAGCGGTAATGTGTTTTAGCCAGGTTGTTTACAATTTGGTTAAAGCCACAGCTCACAAAATCGGCAAACTGCATCTCCATGATGGCCTTGTATCCGTTAATAGACAAGCCCAAAGCCGCCCCCACAATGGCCGATTCGCAAATAGGCGTATTTCGCACCCGTTCCTTCCCAAATTCTTCCACAAATCCCTGGGTGATCTTAAAGGCGCCGCCATATTCTGCAATGTCTTGTCCCATGATCACCAGTTCCGGAAACTTCTGCATACCCGCTCTTAGCCCATCGCTGATGGCATCGATATAACGTTTCTCGGTTTGAATCCCACTTGCACTGATGATGGGCGCCCTGCCGGGTGCATACATGTCATCAAGCTCCAATCTTGCATCAGGCTCCACATCGGGCATGGCAAAAACAGCTTCTACATCCTGCTCTATTTCCTGTTTAAATTGTGCCCGGATGTTTTCAATATCGCTTTCATCAAGAATACATTCTTCTAACAAATAATCCTCAAAATTTTGGAGTGGATCTTTCTCAGCCCAGATTTCGAATAATTCTTGCGGAACATATTTGGTACCTGAAGCCTCCTCGTGCCCACGCATGCGGAAGGTTTTGCATTCCACCAATACAGGCCTTGGATTTTTTCGAATGTCTTCGGCGAGTTCGTGAATGGTTTGGTACACCTCGAGCACATTATTACCATCGATGAGGCGACCTTCCATGCCATAACCTTTGGCCCGGTCTACCAGATTTTCGCAACGGTATTGCTCATTGGTCGGGGTAGAAAGCCCGTATCCATTGTTTTCAATGATGAATATGACCGGTAAATCCCAAACGGCTGCTACGTTGAGCGCCTCATGAAAATCGCCTTCGCTGGTGGCCCCTTCGCCGGTATAGACGAGGGTGACCTTCTCCTGCTGCCGTAATTTATCTGCAAGGGCAATCCCATCGGCTAGGGCCATTTGTGGTCCCAGGTGGGAGATCATGCCTATGATTTTATAATCTTGTGTGCCGAAATGGAAAGAGCGGTCGCGGCCTTTGGTAAATCCGGCTGCCTTGCCTTGCCATTGCGCCATCAATCTGCTCAGCGGAATGCCCCTTGAAGTAAATACACCCAGGTTACGGTGCATGGGCAGGATGTATTCATCCGCCTTGAGTGCCAGGGTGCTGCCCACGGCGATGGCCTCCTGGCCAATTCCTGAAAACCATTTACCAATTCTTCCCTGACGCAAGAGGATGAGCATCTTTTCCTCAATCATACGTGGTTTGAGGAGCTGCTCGTAGAAGTGCAGTAGTTGCTGGTCGTCTAGGTGCTTGCGGTCGAACTGCATTTGTTTTTCTTTGGCGTGTGGGTGGTCTTGGTTTAGGAGATTTTGTTTTCGTGTTCAGCCAGCCATTGTTTACTGAAAGATTGGGAAGCCACTTCCGGTAAGTTTCGATGCGTGCCCCAGCCCTTGCTGAAAAACTTCTGCATGATCTTGTTCTTCCACTTTCCACTTAATAGATCCATGGTTTTGCGTTTGAGCATTCCTTTTTTCCAGGCAAACCAGGCCCAGCCTTCAATTTTATTGTTCAGTCCCTCTTTTACAGCATCTCTGCGATTCAAGAGGAGCATTTTATGAATATCGATCTTCACCGGGCATACCTCCGTACATTTACCGCAGAGGCTCGAGGCATAACTCAAATGTTTGAAAGTTTCCATGCCCTGCATGTGCGGCGTAATCACCGACCCAATGGGGCCGCTGTAGGTAGTTTCGTAAGTATGCCCGCCAATATTTTTATAGATGGGGCAAGCGTTTAAACAAGCACCACAGCGAATGCAATATAAACCCTGACGCTGGTCCTTTTGTGCCAGCAGATCGCTGCGACCATTGTCCAGCAAAATCACATACATCTCTTCCGGTCCATCGCTTTCATGTGGCTGTTTGGGTCCACCCAAAATGGTATTATAAACCGTCAGGTTTTGACCGGTACCATGGCTGGAGAGCAGGGGCCAGAAAAGATCCAGATCTGCCATGGAAGGGATCATTTTCTCAATGCCCACCACCGCGATGTGTATTTTGGGGAAGGTGGTGGTTAAGCGGGTATTGCCTTCATTTTCAGTAACTGCAATGCTGCCCGAATCGGCAATGAGGAAATTGGCGCCCGTAATGCCCACATCCGCTTGTGTATATTTCTGACGAAGTAATTCCCGGGCCTTTTGCGTGAGTTGTTCAGGAGTAGCATCGATCGCGGTGCCAAATTTCTCATGAAACAGCTGGGCGATGTCTTCCTTGCTCAGGTGCATGGCGGGGGTAACAATGTGATAGGGTTTTTGCCCAAGTAATTGCACAATGTATTCACCTAAATCGCTCTCCAGCGCTTCAATTTGATTTTTCTCAAGAAATTCATTGAGGTGAATTTCTTCGGTGGCCATCGATTTTGATTTAATGACTGATTTGGAGCCCGATTTTTTGATGATCTGCAAAATTTCTCGACGTGCTTCCTCAGCATCGTTTGCCCAAATCACTTTTCCACCTTTACGCTGGAAATTGGCTTCAAACTCCGGCAATAATTTGTCGAGGTTTTCAATCACTTTCCATTTGATCACATGCGATTTGCGTTTGGCAGTTTCGAGGTTCGCAAATTTCGACAAGCCCCTGGCTACGGCCGCATCGTATTTACCAATGTTATAATTGATAATTTTTCGATGACCCAAATCAAAGGCTTTCTCAGCACTTTTTTCAATGAAGGAGGCTGCCGGCATTGTCATGCAACGAATTTAGGAAAAAGACTGGCAAATGAACACAAAAAAGCCCCCGGAAAATCCGGAGGCTGAATGATTATTTTTTAATGACGATTAGCGGTCGGCAGGGAAATCATTTTTCACATCCACCACCGGGGCTTTATCGCGGTTTACCAAATCCCATCCGGTGTAAAAAACTAGTCGGGCTCGCTTTGTTAAAGCCTCGAAATTGATTTTACCAATCTCATCGCTGGCTTTGTGGTAATCTTCGTGTACCCCGTTAAAATAGAATACAATTGGAATGCCATGTTTGGCGAAGTTATAATGATCAGAACGGTAGTAAATACGTTCCGGATCGTTTGGATCATTGTATTTGTAATCAAAGTTAAGGCGGGTATAAGTTGCATTCACATACTCGCTGATCTTGTGTAAATCGGTGCTCAGTTTATCAGAACCAATCACATAAATATAATCCGGATTGTCTATGTGAGCATCGTCTACACGGCCAATCATGTCAATATTCAAATTGGCTACCGTTTTATTCAGCGGGAAAACAGGATTGTCAGAGTACCACTCTGAACCCAATAAGCCTTTCTCTTCGCCTACCACGGTAAGGAACAAGATGCTGCGACGTGGTCCATTTCCTTCTGCTTTTGCTTTTACAAAGGCTTCCGCAATTTCCAATACACCGGTTGTTCCAGAACCATCATCATCGGCACCATTGTGAATTTTATCTGCTCCCTCACCGTGTACACCCACGTGGTCGTAGTGCGCACTGATCACAATGATCTCATCTTTCAAATCAGAACCTTCCAGGAAGCCTAAAACGTTTTCAGCTTTAACCGGGGTTACATTTGAAACTATATTGGCTACTAAAGCGGTTTTGATGGTTTTGCTATCTGCTTTACCAGCTGCTGCAATTTTAGCCGTTAAGTCGGTAATGCTGCTTTTCGATTTGGCAAGCAATGCATTGGCTACCGCTGCCGAAACGGTTACCACCGGAGCCTGATTTGGCTGGTTAGCCTTGTCTAACACCATTCGGCCATTTTTAAGGTAAGCACCCATGCGCTTCACCGTGTTTTCCATATCTGGATTGAACATGATGATCAATGCCGGATTTTTACTTTGCAGGTTGCGCATACGTTTGTTGCTATTCCATGCAGAAGCTTTCTCCGTTCCGGTGATGATAGATTTGCCATCTACGAATGGTTCTTTTTGAGCAGAGAATAAAACTACTTTGCCTTTCAGGTCTAAACCTGCCAGTTCATTGAATTTTTCATCTTCAATACCATAACCAACAAAAACAATTTCTTTAACTGTTTTATTGGTGTTGATTTTAGATGTAGAAGCATAGAAGTCTTTGAAGTTCTCAAAGCTTTGTTTGCCCACTTTTAGTGTAGAGTTGCCCGGAGCAATTTCATTGAGTCCTACTTTTTGAAAGTAAGAACCGTTTACCGGTGCTTTCAAGCCTAAGCTTTTGAAATGTGCAGCAATGTATTCTGCNGCTTTCCAGGCACCCGANTTGCCGGTTTCTCTGCCTTCATAATCGTCAGAAGCTAAGATGGATAAGTGCTTGTAAGCATCTTCTTTAGTAATACTGCCACCATATTTCAGTGCAGTTTTATCTTGAGCCATACCATTACTGTTGAGTAAGAGGGCGGCCGCAAGCATTAAAATGGAACCTTTGTGTTTCATGTTTATGATTTTGGTTAAGATTGATTTAACAAGAAATTTTATCGACCCGGTTTTGGTGTCTTCCACCTTCAAAACCGGTATTCAGAAATTTATCGGCGATCTTTATCGCCGTTTCAGGAGTTACAAAACGGGCTGGGATACAAAGCACATTGGCATTGTTATGCTGACGGGCCAGTTCTGCAATTTCTTCTGTCCAGCAAAGCGCTGCTCTGATTCCCTGATGTTTATTTGCAGTAATGGCTACACCGTTGGCACTACCGCAGAGGAGAATACCCAAGTCGTATTCACCATTTTCAACCGCCGCTGCCACCGGGTGCGAAAAATCAGGATAATCTACAGAATCTGTGCTGTAAGTCCCGAAATCTTTCAGCTCAAAATGGTGCAAATGTTTTTTCAGCAGTTCTTTGTAATCAAAGCCCGCATGGTCTGCCCCAATAGCAATTCTCTGTTTCCAAGTCGACATCAATCAAATGTATGATTTTCATCGAAATTTAATCGTAAAAATTTTGATGGGAGAATCGATTAGTTCTGGTAAAACTCCAATTCTTTTTGCTTCCGTTTCTTCTCTACCTTGCCCGATACGATGATACTGATCTCATAAAGTAAGAAAAGCGGTAAGCTCACCGTGAACATGGTAAATAAGTCGGGAGTGGGCGTAACTATTGCCGCAATAATGAGGATGATGACCGTAGCATACCTGCGACTGTTGCGCATGAATTGCGGGGTCATGATGCCCAATTTAGATAGGATGTAAATGACGATGGGCAATTCAAAAATAATACCTGTACCCAGCGTAAGGGTGGCCACTGTGGAAAGGTATGAATCGATGGTAATGTTATTGACGATGTATTCGCTCACTGTATAGTTGGCCAAGAAATTGACCGATAGAGGAGCGATGATGTAGTAGCCGAATAAAATCCCCAAAACAAATAATAAGCTGGCATAAAATACAAAACCACTTGCCGATCTACGCTCATTTTCGTGCAGGGCCGGTTTCACAAATCGCCAAAGTTCCCAAAGCAGGTAGGGGAAACCGAGCACAATACCAATGATCAACGATGAGTTCATTTGTAAGGTAAACTGACCTGCCATTTCGGTATTGATGATTTTGAAAGGAATTTCTTTGATACAAAAATCGGCTCCCAAGCTGAACTTCTCAGCCAAAACGCACATCATCCGATAGGTCCAGAAAGAAGGATTTTTAGGCCCCATCACGATCTGATTAAAGATCACATCGTAATAAATAAAAGCCAGTGCGGTAACAGAAACGATCACAAGTGCGGATCGCACCAAGTGCATTCTCAGCGAAGCCAAGTGGCCAAAAAAAGACATTTCCTCTTCGAGGTTTGCCCTTGCTTTTTTGGGTTTGCTATTGGCCTGCTCTTCGTTCATCTTTCCTTATTCCTTGATTTCGAACGTCTCCATAAACTTCGTGGTAAACTCACCCTTTCTGAAGTTTGGATCTTTCATTAAACGCTGGTGGAAAGGAATGGTAGTTTTAACGCCTTCAATCACGAATTCGCTCAAAGCTCTTTCCATTTTGTTGATGGCTTCTTCGCGGGTTTGAGCCACGCAGATCAACTTTGCGATCATGGAATCGTAATTGGGCGGAATTTGGTAACCGGCATATACATGGGTATCTACACGAACCCCATGGCCACCCGGGGAATGGAAATTCTTAATTATACCAGGAGCTGGTCTGAACCCGTTGAAAGGATCTTCCGCATTGATACGGCATTCAATGGCAAACATTTCTGGTTCGTAATTTTTCCCAGTGATGGGTTCACCGGCAGCCACTTTGATCTGTTCTTTAATCAAATCGTAATTGATCACCTCTTCGGTTACGGGATGTTCCACCTGAATACGCGTATTCATCTCCATAAAGTAGAAATTACGGTGTTTGTCAACCAAGAATTCAATGGTACCAGCACCTTCGTAATTTACGGCTTGTGCACCCTTAATGGCTGCTTCCCCCATTTTCTTACGCAATTCTGGCGTCATAAACGGAGAAGGAGATTCTTCTACCAATTTTTGGTGACGACGCTGTATGGAACAATCACGCTCAGATAGGTGACAAGCTTTTCCAAACTGATCACCTACAACCTGTATTTCAATGTGTCGTGGATCTTCAACAAATTTCTCGAGGTAGATACCGTCGTTTCCGAAAGCGGCTCCTGCTTCCTGACGTGCCGAATCCCAGGCTGGTTCAAATTCTTCATCTTTCCAAACAATCCGCATACCACGGCCACCGCCACCGGCAGTTGCTTTGAGGATGATGGGATAGCCAATTTCATTGGCGATTTTAATTCCTTCTTTCACATCGCTTACCAAACCATCTGAACCCGGAATGGTGGGCACACCCGCCTTTTTCATGGTGTCTTTGGCCGAAGCCTTATCGCCCATGGCATTGATTTGCTCAGGAGTAGCGCCAATGAATTTAATGCCGTAATCGCGGCAAATGGCTGAAAATTTAGCATTTTCAGACAAAAAGCCGTAACCTGGATGAATGGCGTCGGCATTGGTGAGCTCTGCAGCTGAAATGATATTTGGGATATTTAAATAAGAATCTTTACTGGGTGGAGGACCAATACAAACGGCTTCATCTGCAAAGCGAACGTGTAAACTTTCCCGATCGGCAGTTGAGTAAACTGCTACGGTTTTGATTCCCATTTCTTTACAGGTACGGATGATACGTAAAGCGATCTCTCCGCGGTTGGCAATTAATATTTTCTTGAACATGATATCCGATTAATCGATTTGTCGATTAGTCAATTTGCCGATTAGATAATTTGCCATATTAATGGACAAATGAAAAAATGGACAAATAGACAAATTAAATTAGGCTGGTTCTACCAGGAATAATGGCTGGTCGTACTCAATCGGGCTGGCATTGTCTACCAAAACTTTCACGATTCGTCCTGAAACTTCAGATTCAATTTCGTTGAACAATTTCATGGCCTCTACAATGCACAATACCTGACCGGGCTTAATTTCGTCGCCCACGTTCACCAATACAGGTTTATCAGGGCTCGATGAACGATAAAAAGTTCCAATCATTGGCGATTTAACGGTGATATAATTGCTCTCATCGGCGGCAGGGCTGGCTGCCTGACCCGCAGGTGCCGGAGTAATGGGGGCAGCCGGTGCAGGTGCAGCAGCCTGAGGGGCCATTGCCACCGGAGCAGCAGCAGGAATTGTTGCATTAACTACAGTTGGTGCCTGGTTGGTTTTTATGGTGATTTTGAAATCCTTTTCCTCAATGGAAACCTCATTTACACCAGATTTATGAACGAATTTAATGAGTTCCTGAATTTGTTTGATATCCATGTTTTTGGGTTTAATTCAAATTCCTGATTTGATCAGGATTCAAAAATAGAAATAAATATTAAGAAAACGTTTCGGCGGCTCAATAAGCCCATTTCAGGTACACAGAACCCCAGGTAAATCCTCCACCAAAGGCAGCTAAAATGAGGGTATCGCCTTTTTTCAATTGGCTTTCCCACTCGGCTAAACACAAAGGAATAGTCCCATTGGTGGTATTGCCATATTTTTCGATGTTTACCATCACTTTTTCAGGTCCAACGCCCATGCGGTTAGCAGTGGCATCGATGATTCTTTTATTAGCCTGATGCGGAACCAACCAGGCTACGTCATCGGCCGTCAAGTGGTTGCGCTCCATGATTTCGGCAGCAACATCGGCCATATTGGTTACGGCAAATTTAAAAACGGCTTGTCCTTCCTGATAAGCAAAATGTTCACGGGCATCCACTGTTGCATGGCTTGCCGGTTTGGCAGATCCACCTGCTTTTTGGTGTAAGTAAACCCTGCCCGATCCATCACTTTTTAAGATGGAGTCCATCACGCCTAAATTTTCGGAATTAGGCTCCAGTAATACAGCTCCACAGCCGTCGCCAAAGATGATGCAGGTTTGTCGGTCTTCATAGTCGATGATCGACGACATTTTATCGCCACCAACTACCAAAATTTTTTTGTGTTTACCGGTTTCTATGAACTGAGCGCCAGTGCTCAATCCGTAAATAAAGCCCGAACAGGCAGCATTTAAATCAAATCCCCAGGCATTTTTCGCTCCAATTTTATCAGCTAAAATATTCGCGGTAGCCGGGAAAGGCATATCTGGCGTAGTGGTGCAAAAAATAATGAGCTCAATTTCTTCGGCAGAGATGCCTCTTTTTTTTAGCAAGCCCTCAACTGCCGGAACGGCCATGTCGGAAGTGCCTAATCCTTCACCCTTTAAGATGTGGCGTTCCTTGATACCTGTACGGGTGGTGATCCACTCATCGTTGGTATCAACCATGCTTTCCAATTCCTTATTGGTAAGGATATAATCGGGAACGTAAGCATTTACTGCAGTGATGGCAGCATAAATTTTTTGCATGATGGGTTTAGGAATTAAGTGCTGATTTGATTTTGTCAACCAGCTTTGATTCGATCATGGTTTTAGAAAGTAGCAACATATTTTTGATGGCTTCCGGGCTCGAAATCCCATGTCCGATGATTACCGGAGCATTGACACCTAGAATAGGGCTGCCTCCATACTGTTCGTAGTTAAATCGGTCAAAAAACTCGTCTTTAAAACCTTTTTTCAGGGTTAAAACATAAAAAGTTTCCGCCAGTTTCAACATCACGTTACCAGTAAAACCGTCGCAAACAATTACGTCGGCTTTGTCGTTGAACAAGTCACGACCTTCCACGTTTCCAATAAAATTATATTGTTTTTCGGCTTTCATTAATGGATAGGCTCCCATACTCACGATGTTTCCTTTTTCTTCCTCTTCTCCGATATTCATCAAGGCAACTTTTGGGTTACTGATGCCGTATACGCTCTCCGCGAAAATGCTACCGAGTAATCCAAACTGAGCCAGCATTTCGGGTTTGCAGTCGGCATTGGCACCTACATCGAGCATAATTCCGAAACCGCTTTTCAGTTTGGGTACATTGGTGGCGATGGCCGGGCGCAAAACGCCTTCAATGGGTCTTACGCTGAACATAGCACCTACCAACATGGCGCCGGTATTTCCAGCCGAAGCAAAAGAATCAATTTTACCTTCTTTCAGGTACTGAAATCCAAGGCTGATACTGGAATTGGGTTTTTGGGTAATGGCTTTGGTGGGGTGCTCGCCCATACCGATCACCTCAGTGGCATGCACAAATTCAAAGCAGGATGGATCAATTTCGTGCTCGGCCAGAATAGGCAGGGCCTGTTCTTTGTCGCCAAACAATACAATTTTTTGATCAGGGGATAAGACTTTTTGAGCTGCAATAGCTCCCAAAACGGCTGCTTTGGGAGCGTAATCTCCGCCCATGAAATCTAAGCCAATTTTCATTTTAGAAAATTAAACTTAAGCGACGCTGGTATTTTCGATCACCAATTTACCTCTGTAATACAAGTTGCCGTCAACATTGTAAGCACGGTGAGGTAAGTGAACAGCACCTGTAGTTTTGCAGGTGAATAAAGTTGGAGCCTCCGCTTTGTAGTGAGTTCTTCTTTTATCTCTTCTCGATTTCGAGATCTTCCGTTTTGGATGTGCCATAGCTTCCTATTTGTTAATTCTTGTTTTTTATATTCCTAAGGGCTTCCCAACGTGGGTCGGCCGTATCTTCATTTTCTGGTTCAGGAACCGAAAGGCTTTTTAGCTTTTCAATCATTTCCTGGTCGCACCATTGGGTATTTCCCTCCTCTTCGCAACGCTTAAAGAGCGGAACTGCCAACATGATGTATTCGTAGATCAATCCCGATACATCCAGCTCATGTTCATTTCGGTTCAGCAGGATGATCTCCTCTGTATTGTCTTCCAGTAAGTCATCATTACTGAACTTCACAATTTCGTGTTCGCTTAATTCCACTTTCGTGGGATAATCGGACAAACATAAATCGCAAGACTGGAAAATTTCACCTTTGATTTGGAAATGGAGGAGCATCATGGTCTCCTGTTTATCCAACTCCAGTGAAACCTGCAGTTTCCCGTTTTGAACCAGCGAATATTCAAATTCCTTAAAAAACGATTCGTCTAGGTCGAAATCGAATGAATGTTTACCAATTTTTAAGCCGGTAAATGGAATTCGGTATTGCTGTAAAGCTTTCAAAGCACGACAATTAAGCCTGCAAATGTAGAGAAAATTTATTTAAGCGGGAAGTTTTTTTGAAATTGCTGTTTAGTCCCGATCTCTGGACAGTTTGCTAAATTTCAGGGGATTGGCCGTTAATTCTGCAGTTTCACGACGACTTTTAACGATATGAACCGCTGCGAATACCGCTTCGCGGAAAGATCCGGCATCGGCTTCATTTTTTCCAGCAATGTCATAAGCCGTTCCATGATCGGGCGAAGTACGTACAATTGGTAAACCGGCGGTATAATTCACCCCGTTGTGGAAGGCCAATTGTTTGAAAGGGATCAACCCCTGGTCGTGGTACATGGCCAATACAGCATCAAACTGTTTCCAACTTTGCTTGGCAAAAAAGCCATCGGCCGGATAAGGCCCGAAAGCCAAGATTCCTTTTTTGTTTGCCTCCTCCACCGCTGGTGCGATGATGGTTTGCTCTTCTTCACCAATCAAACCTTCGTCTCCGGCATGTGGATTTAATCCTAAAACGGCAATTTTTGGTTTTTCAACCCAGAAATCGGTTTTGAGCGATTGATTGATCAGTTCCAGTTTTTTAAGGATCTTCTCTTTGGTCACTTTTTTGCTCACTTCGGCCACCGGAATGTGTCCGGTTACAAGGCCCACACGCAAATCTTCGCCCATGAGCAACATTAAGGATTCATCGGCCCCGGCTTTTGCCTGTATGTACTCGGTATGACCGGCAAATTGGAAATTTTCGCTTTGGATATTTTGCTTGTTGATGGGCGCAGTCACCAGCGCATCAATTTCGCCTGTAACTAAGTCATTGGTAGCTCTTTCGAGCGATAAGAAAGCGTATTTGCCGCCAATTTCTGTCGATTGCCCCAATTCAATCTTTACATCTTCCTCCCAGCAATTGATCATATTGGGTCTTTTAGGGTGCGCATCTGCCGCTTTATTGATCACATTAAAACTAAAATCATCAATCCCCAAAGTTTTACGATGAAAAGAGGCCACTTTGGTATTTCCGTAAACAATTGGCGTACAATAATCGAGGATGCGCTTATCTAACAGTGTTTTGATAATCACTTCCAGTCCGATGCCGTTCACATCGCCAATAGAAATACCAATTTTGACTTTATCACTCATAATTTCCTGCAAAGTAAGTAAAAGCGATGGCAATGCGCCAAATACTGCTTAAACTTTCCTTAATTTGTCCTCAAATTCCCGATTCAATGAGTTTGGTCAGAGCCAAAAAACATTTAGGTCAACACTTTTTAACCGACAAGAATATTGCGGAGAAGATTGTGAACAGCTTGCAGCTGGCGGATCAATACCAGCAAGTGCTGGAGGTGGGACCCGGAATGGGCATTCTTTCTGACTTTTTGTTGCAAAAAACCGCATATGATACTTGGCTACTCGATATAGATGATGAATCGGTGGATTTTTTAGGGAAGAAATATCCGCAGCTCCAAAATCGGCTGATTCATGGTGACTTTCTCGAACTCGATTTTGGCAAGCACTTTACAGGCCCGATGGCAGTGATCGGAAATTTCCCCTACAATATTTCATCGCAAATTTTGTTTAAAGTTTTAGATAATCGGCAGCAGGTAGTAGAGGTGGTGGGCATGTTTCAGAAAGAAGTAGCCGAGCGATGCGCCGCCAAACCGGGCAGCAAGGTGTACGGCATTTTGAGCGTTTTTCTGCAAGCCTATTATAACGTAGAATACTTATTTACGGTGAAGGCCGGGGTGTTCAATCCACCGCCCAAAGTGCTTTCGGCGGTCATTCGCCTCACTCGTAATGAGGTGGAAACCCTGCCTTGTGATGAGAAGTTGTTTTGGCAAGTAGTCAAAGCGGCTTTTAATCAGCGACGTAAAACTTTGCGCAATGCCCTTTCGGGAATTTTGGCTAAAGATAAATTAATAGGAGAAACGCTACTCGAGCTACGTGCCGAACGTTTAACAGTAGCCGATTTTGTAAAATTGACGCAATTAATCCAAGCAGCAAATGTCTAAAAAGCAGATACTGATAGTTGACGACTTGCATCCGGTCTTTAAACAGGAAGCTGAGGTCTTGGGGTATGCTGTAACCGATGAACCGCTCTTTACCCGTGAACAAACCCTGGCGGCGATTAAAGATTACGAAGGTTTGGCAGTACGCACCAAGTTCGAAGTTGACCGCGAAATGATGGATGCTGCACCGAGGCTCAAATTCATCGCTCGTGCCGGTGCCGGTATGGATAATGTGGATGACGCTTATGCAAAAGAAAAGGGGATCATCTGCATAAATGCTCCCGAAGGCAATGCAGATGCCGTGGCCGAACACAGCATTGCGATGTTACTTTCCTTGATGAATAATTTACGTCAAGCCGATCAACAAGTGCGTCAAGGAATTTGGGATCGCGAAGCAAACCGGGCTTGGGAATTGAAGGGTCGCACTTTTGGAATTATCGGTTACGGATACATGGGCCAGGCCTTGGCTCAAAAATTACAAGGTTTTGGACTCGATGTGATCGCTTACGACAAATACAAGACCGGTTTTTCTGATGCTTATGCCCGTGAAGTGAGCATGGAGGAGATCGTAAAGTTTAGCGATGTGCTCAGTTTACACATTCCACTCACCCGTGAAACCCGTCAGCTGGTGAATGATGAATACCTGTTTCATTTCAGAAAACCCATTTTCTTTCTAAATACTTCGAGAGGGGAGATTGTGCAAACCGAAGCCATATTAAAAGCAATAGAGCAAGGTAAAATATTGGGAGCAGGTTTAGATGTTTTGGAAATAGAAAAGTTTCCTGCATTGAGCGAACAAAGCTGGTATCCTTCATTAATTGAAAATAATAAATTACTACTCAGTCCGCATGTGGCTGGCTGGACTTTTGAATCTTACCGAAAAATATCGGAGGTTTTGGCGGCCAAATTGAAAAATTTGGAAATCTAAAACGGTACTTTTATCTTCGTACTACACCAAGCAAGACTATTTCGGCAGCGCTGATTTAGTCTTGTTTGTTTTTTATACAGTACCAATAAACAGATAACTATGGCAGATGTAACTTATTATACCAAAGAAGGATTAGAGAAACTGAAACAAGAATTACAGCACTTGCGCACCGAGGGTCGTGCTCAAATCGCCAAGGCTATTGCCGAAGCTCGTGATAAAGGCGACCTTTCCGAAAATGCCGAATACGATGCCGCTAAAGAAGCACAAGGCCACCACGAAGCTAAAATTGCCAAGCTGGAAGAAGTATTGGCCAATGCTCGCTTGATTGATGAATCGAAACTCGATACCTCCAAAGTGCTGGCCTTGTCTAAAGTTAAAATCAAGAACACCAAAAACGGTGCGGAGATGACTTACCAATTGGTTTCTGAAAGCGAAGCCGATTTAAAATCAGGAAAAATTTCTGTGAAATCTCCAATTGCCAAAGGTTTGTTAGGAAAATCGGTTGGCGATAAAGTGGAAATCACGGTCCCAGCTGGTCAGATTGAATTTGAAATTGTAGAAATCAGCCGATAAGATGAGCATCTTTTCTAAAGTCATTTCGGGAGAAATACCGGCACACAAAGTTGCTGAAACCAACGATTATTTGGCATTTTTAGACATCAGCCCATTAACCGAAGGCCATGTGCTGGTGATCCCCAAAAAAGAAATTGATTATATTTTTGATATTGATGATGAGGCTTATGCCGGATTAATGCTTTTCGCCAAAATTGTCGCCGAAGGCGTAAAAAAAGCCATTCCTTGTAAAAAGGTTGGTGTTTCGGTAATCGGTTTAGAAGTGCCTCATGCCCATGTGCATTTGATCCCGATGAATTCGGTGAGTGATATGAACTTCGCCAAAGAAAAACTAAAACCAAGTCAGGAAGAATTGGCAGCCACCGCTCAAAAAATTAGAGCAGCACTTACTTAATTCGCTTCTGGTTATCTTTTGCAAAAGCTGCCCAACCGGAGTAGCTTTTTTTATTTCCGCCGGTGCCAATTCGTTGAAATGAATGGCAAACGGCCACCGCCAGTCCATCGGTGGCATCTAAAAATTCTGGTGTTTCCTTAAAAGAAAGTAAAGTTTGGAGCATGGCCGCTACCTGTTCTTTTCCGGCATTTCCATTACCCGTAATGGCTTGTTTAATTTTACGCGGAGAATATTCGGTGATGGGCAAATTTCTGGAAAGCCCGGCAGCCATGGCCACACCCTGTGCCCTGCCCAACTTCAACATCACCTGAATGTTTTTCCCATAAAAAGGCGCTTCCAATGCCATACAATCGGGGTGATACTGATCTATCAACTCCAGTGTTTTTTCAAAAATGACTTGCAGTTTGAGCGGATGATCGTCCAGGTGGTTGAGCTTGAACACTCCCAAATTGATCAACTCCATTTTTGTCCCGGTCTCTTTGATCAATCCATAACCCATAATGGCGGTACCCGGGTCTATACCGAGTATGATTCTTTCTTTGGCCTGTAGGGTCTGCATAATTACAATTATACATCATTTAGGCTTCTAAATAAAGTCATCCGCCAATTGAAGATCAAACAAATAAGTTATAACAATTTCTTTAAAATTACAAATACTTCTTAATTATTAATTATTTGGCGATTAATCATTAATTTTGGGGTGCTATCAAATAACTGTGAGTTAAGTTGTGGACCTCCAACATCATGATAATGAATTGATCAATTTGTTGTTGAAACGACAAGCTGAACTCAATTCGCTGCTCGAATTAACACAAGCCATCAATAAAGGTGCCAGCCTGAAGGAGCTTTTAGAAATGTTGCACGTGATTTTAAAAGTGCATTTAAATGTCCATCAATTCAGGTTTTTTTTAAAGCAAGAAGGACTTTTCAAAGATTTTTCGGGCTTTGGAGATGCGTATGTTGCACCGCAAAAACGCTTCCGTAAATCTGCGTTACGCAAGCATATTTATGAAATTAAGCAGCAGCAGTTGCCGAGTAAAGATCTCTTTTGGCATTACGATTTTTATGTTCCTATTATCTCTCATCGTAAACTTTCTGCTTTTGTATTGGTAAAAAGTATGGATGAGGGAACAGGGTTTTTGAATCACGATTTGCAATTCATCCAGACTTTGGTTGGACAGGTGGTATTTGCCGAAGAGAACAAGCAATTATTGAGGGATAAGCTCGAAAAAGAACGATTGGAGCGAGAATTAGAATTGGGCAGGCAAGTGCAATACATGCTGATTCCTGAACAGCTACTCACTGATTCTTCGGTTGAGATCAATGCTTGGTATCAGCCGCATGAAAGCGTTGGCGGGGATTATTTTGATTTTGCCAAAATCAATGGAACTGAATTAATGTGGTGTATTGCAGATGTTTCGGGCAAGGGAATTGCGGCGGCATTGCTGATGGCCAATCTGCAAGCCAGTTTGAGGGCATGGGTGGCCAATACCCGCAATCCGATGGAGATTATTGAAAGGCTGAATGAGTTCATTTGGAAAAATACNCGTGGNGAATGGTATATCACACTNTTTTTAGGTATTTATGATACCGAAACCCGCTTGCTCAGCTATGTAAATGCCGGCCATCATCCGCCTATTTTATTTCATGATCATCAGTATCAAGCCTTAAAATCTGGGACTATTATGTTGGGTGCATTTGAAAAGCTGCCATTTATTGATGTAGGTCTGCAATACCTCCAAAGCGGCGATTTTATTTTTAATTATACCGACGGCTTGATTGAAAGAAAAAATGTGGCCGAGCATTTTTGTGAGCAACAATTGGCCGATTTTCTGAGGCTGAATTTGCACTTACCCATTTATGAGCTGCACCAGTCTTTATTAAAATATATTGAAGACAGCATCCAAGTAAAAGCGCCTACTGATGATTTGACGATGCTTTCTGTAAGGATCAATTAAACCTTTCGGGATATTTTTCTAATTTCAACCTAATGCTTTTGCCTTTTTTTCAAGAAGAACTACTCGAAGTCGGTTGTGATGAAGCTGGTCGTGGCTGCCTGGCCGGTCCGGTATTTGCCGCTGCGGTGATCTTGCCTAAGGATTTCCATCACCCCTTGCTGAACGATTCTAAGCAGCTGAATGAAACGCAGCGAAAGCAACTTCGCATAGAAATAGAAGCGCAAGCCTTGGCCTTTGCGGTTGCTCAGGTAGATCATGAAGAGATCGATCGTATCAATATTTTGCAAGCCTCTTTTTTAGCCATGCACCGGGCTTTAGATACCTTAAAAACCAAACCTGAGTTCATCTTAGTAGATGGCAACCGATTTAAAAAATACCAGGATTTGCCCCATCAATGTATTATTAAAGGCGATGGCAAGTATTTCTCCATCGCAGCAGCTTCCATATTGGCTAAAACCTACCGGGATGATTTTATGGAGCGTATCACCGTTCAATACCCACAATACGATTGGTCCAGCAATAAAGGTTACCCAACCATTAAACACCGCGAAGCAGTACTTCAATACGGTTTTTCCCCTTACCATCGTCGTTCTTTTAAAGTGACCGATCCACAGTTGACATTATTTCAATAAATCGCTAAGCGCTTTTTTCTTAATTTCGCCTCAAATAAAGTAAAATGAAAAACACCGCCTTAACCCAAACTCATATCGCCTTAGGTGCCAAAATGGTCCCTTTTGCCGGATACAACATGCCAGTGCAATATGCCGGTATCAATGTGGAACACGAAACCGTACGCAAAGCTGTGGGCGTATTTGATGTGAGTCATAT
>JGI25921J50272_10000128_pt1 | contig 24344 bp, 23 predicted proteins | sample LauGreSu1BDMLBSD_2_FD_50272 | JGI IMG/M metagenome (IMG submission 50272) | reverse complement strand
CCCGGTGGGGGTCGAACCCACACTTGTGCGATTTTAAGTCGCATGCCTCTGCCATTGGGCTACAGGGGCGAATCTTCAGGGGGTAAATCTACCTGTCTTTTTCACTTTCAATTTCAACCATTTTTCGCTCAGTTAATAAGGGAGAGCGCCATTCCATCCAAAATATCTGTCTCAGATGCAACAAACTCTGCCGCCCCCGTGGCAGCCATAACTCTAGATAAAACTAATGAGCCAGCAGTAATTACGTCAACTCGGCCTTCATGCATATAGGGCAGCGCTGATATCTCACTCTTATTCATTAATTGAAACATTTGAGCAACCTTATGAACTTTATCAGCTGATATTTTCGATAAATGGATCAGATCCCGATCATATTTTGATAAACCAAGAGCTGCTGCTGCAACTGTTGTAGCGGTACCAGCTACAGCGATTAAAGTTTTTGCAGTAGTTATTGGCACGCTAACTCCTGCTTGTGTAATTGCGAAATCAATATCAACAATAGCGTTAGCAATCTGATCCATGGCTGGAGGCTGACTATGAAAATGGCGCTCACTCATTCGCACACATCCAATATTTACACTCTTGGCACTAATTACTTTTTTATCACCGTATACAAATTCAGTAGAGCCACCGCCAATATCAACTACTAAAAATGGTCCGCTACCTTGATCTAGTTGGTGAGTAGCGCCGGTAAAGGAGAGTGCAGCTTCTTCCTCTCCTGGAATTACCTCAACTTGAACATTTAAAATATCGCGAACACCATCAACGAATAAATCTCTATTGGTTGCATCCCTAGTTGCTGATGTGGCGCAAAATCTAATTTTTTCTACTTTATTTTTCTCAATTATTTCCTTAAATGACTTGACTGCCAATAAAGTTCGATTAATTGCATCTGGATGAAATGCTTTATTTTCATCAACTCCCTGGCCGAGTCGAACAATTTCCATCGTGCGCACTACTTCTTCAAAACTATTACTAGAAACATTAGCGATTAATAATCTTATTGAGTTTGTACCGCAATCTATGACCGCTACCTGACTCATTAACTATCCTGATTGATTAGATTTGCAATTTCACTACATGGTTTATTTAGCCACCATTGATCTAATGCAATTAAGGCTTCATCCCCTAATTGATTAACATCTTCTCCAGCTGATAAAGCATGTGCAACTAAGGAGTGAAGACATTTAACTCGATCAGGCATTCCACCTGCTGTTACTCCAGCTATCTCAGGAACTGTAATATTTTGCATTCGACCAACGCTATCTCGGCTTGCCTCATAATCAATATGCGCGGCCATGTAGTTACCAGCTAACTCTGGTTGAGTTTGTAAACGTTCATTCATCTGCGCCATTACTCCAGAGCTTTCCAAAGTTGAAATTGCGCCTGTAAGTCTTGGACAAGTCGCATAATAAAAAGTTGGAAATGGTGTGCCATCTGCTAATCGCGGCGGAGTTTGCACTACATCAGGTGCCCCACATGGACATCTGTGTGCAATTGCTAAAACATCTCTAGGTGTTCGACCTAATTGGGCTTCTACAATTTGTAAATCTTTTTCACTTGCTTTCTCTGCTGGAAAAGCTTTAGCTGGCTTAACCATGTTAGCCGTTTACATTTGTGCTAGTTATTGAAGAAATTAATCTTGAGTACCAAGGAAGTCCTATTGGAAGTTGCTCCGATACTTTTGTTTCTTGTTCACCTTCGGTAATTTCACCATTTCCAATAATGATGTATTGACGTTCTCCTGGAAAAACAAAATGCAGCCTTGCTCTCGCCTGACTTGCCACATACTCTGGATCATTCCACTTAGCCAACTCTGCGGCAGCATCATCTAACATTTTTTGATTATCTGATATCTGAGTTCGTAGAGAGTTTATCTGAGCCCTTTGAGTGAAGTAATGCTGAATCGGTGGCGCAAGTGTTACGGCGAGTGCGAATAAAATGATTCCAACAATTAATGCCCGATTTGATAGACCGCGTCGATTTAATCCAGCCTTTACCGATTTACGAGTGGATGAAATTAAATTGGCTGCGAAAAATTTTCGACGCACCATAGTTTTAAACTACTTTTTAAACCTAGGAAATGCAGCAGCGCCGGCATAAACAGCTTTACTAGATAATTCTTCTTCAATTCTAAGTAGTTGGTTGTATTTAGCCACTCGTTCAGAACGAGCTGGTGCACCGGTTTTAATTTGGCCACAGTTAAGTGCAACTGCTAAATCTGCAATTGTCGTGTCCTCAGTTTCACCTGAGCGATGGCTCATCATGGAGTGATATCCATTTTTATGGGCTAAATTAACTGCGTCAATTGTCTCGGTTAAACTTCCAATTTGATTTACCTTAACAAGTAAGGCGTTAGCTGTTTTTGTATCAATTCCTCTTTGCAGGCGCTCTGGATTAGTTACAAACAAATCATCGCCAACAATTTGAACTTTCTGACCTAATACCTGGGTCATCTTTGCCCAACCATCCCAGTCACTCTCATCTAGTGGATCTTCAATTGAAACTAATGGATAGGCAGATTGTAGATCTGAGTAATAGCTAATCATTTGTTCTGAGGTTAGCTCCTTGCCCTCAAATTTATAAAGGCCATTTTCACAAAACTCAGTAGCTGCAACATCCATAGCTAGTGCGACATCACTGCCCGCTTTAAAGCCGGCAAGTTCAATTGCTACCAAAATTAGATCAAGGGCTGCACGATTGCTATCAAGATTTGGCGCGAATCCGCCCTCATCACCGATACTAGTTGCTAAACCTTTTTTCTTAAGCACTGATTTTAAGCTGTGATAAATCTCAGCGCCCCAACGTAGTGACTCTTTAAAACTTTGTGCACCAATTGGCGCCACCATAAACTCTTGGATATCGACATTTGTGTCAGCATGAGCGCCACCATTTAAAATATTCATCATTGGAACTGGCAAGGTTATTGCTTCATCTTTACCTAAATACTTAAACAATGATTGATTAGCGCTATTTGCCGCTGCTCTGGCGGTAGCGAGTGAAACTCCTAAAATTGCATTTGCGCCTAAGTTTGATTTGTTTTTACTTGCATCTAAAGCAATCATTTTTTCATCAAGTGTTCTTTGATCCTCAGCACTTAATCCAATAACAACAGGTGCTATTTTCTCATTTACATTTTTAATTGCATTTAAAACACCCTTACCTAAATATCGCTTGCCACCATCTCGAAGCTCAGCTGCTTCAAATGCTCCAGTTGATGCCCCACTTGGCACAGCCGCGCGGCCAATAATGCCGTTATCTAACTTAACTTCAACTTCAATAGTTGGATTTCCGCGTGAATCTAAAATCTCTCGTGAGGTAACTGATTTGATAACTGACACTTGTATCTCCTGATTACTATTGAATTAAGTCGAAGTTGATTTAATGCCTTAATTCTACCTTGCCTCATGGAGTTGAATCTGCGCAATTAGCGATTTACCGGCGCCACGTAAGGCTGCCTCAGGATCTAGGCCTTTATCTACTGCTTGTGAAATTAATCCGAGGAGTAATTGGCCGAGTTGATCTTGATCAACTTGCTCAGGTAGTTGAAGTGGTGAATCTATTGGTAGTTGATAATTAAATTTCTTAACCCGATAGAGCAGTTTTGCAACTAAAGGCAGTGAGGGTTGGGCAAGTGGCACCCCATCTATGGCGGAATTTCGCCCTTTCTCAATCGCTTTCTGCCGCTCCCAGTTATCTAAAACTTCAGCGCTGTCTTTAACTACTGCGCCAGCAAATACATGTGGGTGGCGACTGATTAATTTATCGGCAACAGTTCTTGCCACATCCTCAATATTAAATGGTTGATCTTTATCCTCTTCAGCAATACGTGAATGAAAATAAATTTGTAGAAGTAAATCTCCTAGCTCCTCCTGCATTGCGCTGCGATCATTATCTTCAACAGCCTCAATAAACTCATAAGACTCCTCAAGTAAGTATTTAAGGAGCGAGGTGTGGTCCTGCTCGCTATCCCATGGACATCCGCCGGGAGAGCGAAGTTTGTCCATCACTTCGCGAAGTCTTTCTAGCTCTGAAGCCATGATTTATAAATTATGGAGCTGGTGTTACTGCGCCATCAGTTATATCACCGGATTCAATTGAAGCTGTAATTGGATTCCATGTTCCATATTTAGGATTAATCTCGACTCCAAGTTTTTTAGCAGCTGCAACAATTAATCTACTAACTCCCTCTGATGCTTGCTCAGGTGATGCACCAACTTCAATAAAATTTGAAGTGAGTTTATCGATAATTAATCTAACTTTGATATACGGCTCAAGATTAGAAGTTGCCAGATTTGAGCTAACTAATGCTGCTGGTAATCCTTGCTCTCCTCCAACTTGGGCAACAATTTCAGTTCGTCGAGTTGCAATATCTGCACTAGTAAAATTGATTTTCATATCAGAGGCAATTTGGTCCAATAAGACACTTATAATCGCAAATTGTGCTTGATTTCGAATTAAGTCAGCACCTGAAGCAAGTTGCATTTGTGATGTATCAACACTTTTTCGTGCTTCTAGAATTTCATCGACTGGTTTTTGGATATCACTTATTGAAAACTCTTTATCACCAACTTTTATTCCTGAATTCATACTGCTACAGCTAGTTAAAAGTAGCGCAGCTAAAACCGTAGTAATTACCTTCTTAAACAATTGAATCCTCTTTCTTCTCGTAACTACTTTATTTGGTAGTAGCTGGCTTAATTAAATTAGTTAGGACTGATTTAACCCAGGCAAGGGTTGAAGTATCCCCTATCTCTTCACTTTCTATCCAATTGGGGCTACCTCCCCTTGCAACTAGCAGGATTTGTGAAGCATTCTTATATATAGATCCTGGGTATAGCCGATTTAGTTTTATCTGAGCTGACTCCTCTAGGACCACTGGGGTTAGGCGAAGATTTTTTCCAGAAAATGCAATATCTGTTACTCCTAGAGTTTTTGCAAATAATCTAAGTGAGGCAACAGCTAGTAATTCAATTGCAGGTTGAGGAAGTTGGCCAAATCTGTCGGTCATTTCAATACTTATTTCTTTTAGAGCCTCATCATCTGCTGCATCAGCAAGTCTTCGATAAAGATCAAGCCTTAATCGCTCAGATTCAATATATGAAACAGGTAAATGAGCATTAATTGGTAACTCAACTTTGCAATCTACATTTTTTGGTTTATCTTCAAAGTAACCACTCTTAAACTCATCCACTGCATCAGCAACCATTCGCATATATAAATCAAATCCAACCTCGGCAATATGACCTGACTGCTCACCACCTAACAAATTTCCAGCACCCCTGATCTCTAAATCTTTAAGTGCCACGGCCATTCCCGCACCTAGATCAGTATTAGTTGCAATTGTGGTTAAGCGATCATGGGCTAGTTCAGTAATAGGTTGATCAGTTGGATAAAAAAAGTAGGCATACGCCCGCTCTCGGCTTCTGCCAACTCGACCACGTAATTGATGAAGCTGTGATAAACCAAATAAATCTGAGCGATCCACAATCAAGGTATTAGCATTTGGAATATCGATACCGCTTTCAATAATAGTTGTGCACAAAAGTAGATCAAACTCTCGATTCCAAAAATCTAAAATAACATCCTCTAGTAATCGCTCATTCATTTGTCCATGGGCAATACCAATTTTTACCTCAGGTACTAATTTTCTAATGCGCTGCGCGACAGCCTCAATGCTTTCAACTCGATTATGAATAAAAAATATCTGTCCATCTCTTAGTAACTCTCGATGAATTGCTGCAGCAACCTGTTTTTCATCATAAGCTCCAACATAAGTTAGGACTGGATGTCGCTCCTCTGGTGGTGTGGTGATATTAGACATCTCTCTAATGCCAGTAATTGCCATCTCAAGAGTTCGAGGAATTGGAGTCGCTGACATAGCTAAAACATCAACATTAGTTCTTGCTTTCTTTAGCTCTTCTTTATGCTCGACTCCAAATCGTTGCTCCTCATCAACTACTAATAAGCCAAGGTCGGCAAACTTTATATCTTTAGATAAAAGCCTATGAGTTCCAATTACTACATCAATAGAGCCATCATTTAGTCCTGAGATGATTGCTTTACTTTCACTTGCAGAGTTAAATCTAGATAAAGCAGCAATTTTTACCGGAAAACTGGCATAGCGGTTTGAAAAAGTATTGAAGTGTTGCTGAACGAGTAATGTGGTTGGAACTAAAACAGCTACCTGCTTACCATCTTGAACCGCTTTAAAAGCTGCCCGAACTGCAATCTCAGTTTTGCCATACCCGACGTCACCGCAAACAATTCGATCCATAGGATTTGGTTTTTCCATATCCCGCTTTACCTCATCGATGGTTGCCTGCTGATCAATTGTTTCAACAAAAGCAAAACTATCCTCTAGTTCTTTTTGCCAAGGTGTATCAGCTGAGAATGCAAAACCTGGTGCGCTCATGCGGGCGGCGTATAACCTAATTAGCTCTGCCGCTATTTGTTTGATTGCTTTTCGCGCTTTACGTTTACTGCTTTGCCAATCAGCACCACCGATGCGGTGAAGGGCTGGTGACTCACCACCAACATACTTTGTTACCTGTTCTAAAGTATCAGTTGGTACAAATAATCTATCAGCTGGTTGACCTCGTTTTGATGAAGCATATTCAATTACTAAATACTCTCTAGAAATATTATTGATGCTTCTAGTAATTAACTCTATGTATCGACCAACACCATGCTGTTCATGAACCACATAATCACCAGTTTTAAGTTGCATTGGATCAATTGCCTTCTTGCGCCTAGAAGGCATGCGGGCTAACTCTTTATCCGTGGATTTTTGTCCAGAGATATCTTTATCTGTTATTAAGACTATTTTGTATTTTTCACTTATAAATCCATGTGAAATATCAGAGCGATATAGATGAATTAATTCGGTCTGACTAATTTCTTTGTTTACTTCAACAATTTCATTTGCTAAATCTGCAGTGTTTAGTAACTCACTAAATCTCTTTAATGTGCCGTTGGCGGAGGCGGTGAAAATCACTTGATAACCTTTTTTCTGCCAGGTTTTAATATCAGAAACTGCCTTTTCATACTTTTTCCCGTAGGTATTAATCTCATCAATGAATTCAATTTCTACCTGCTCCGGCGTACTTGGATAGAGGTTTAAATCCCGAATTACAAGCCCAGCGCTGCTTGCAATCTGCTCAATATTTGTTAATTCATTAAATCCACCTACTCCTAATTGCGCAGTTAGATCTAGAGGTGGAGTTAATTTCTCATTTTCACTCCATGCCATATTTGACCAACTAGCAGCTAAAAACTCTTCATTGGTAGTAATTAGATCTGCGGCCCGGCTTCTTAGTCTTGGCTCATCAATAAACCAAATCTGCGTTTGTTTAGGCAGGTAATCAATGATTGTTTTAAACTCTTTAACTAAGCCAGCAGCGAGTGATTCAATTCCTTCAAAAGTAATTCCTTGGATAATTTTTTCAGTCATCTCACTGATTTGCGGAAAATCCTGACCTAATTTTTTAGCATTTACTTTAACCTTCTCATCTAGGAGAAGTTCGCGACATGGGTAAATTATTATTTCACCTGTTATCTTAGTTAAGGATCTTTGATCAGCTACTGCAAAATATGAGATCTCTTCAATTTCATCTCCAAAGAAATCTATACGAATTGGATGTTCTTGATCTGCTGGAAATAAATCTAAAATCCCTCCTCTAACCGCAAAATCTCCTCGGCGCTCAACTAAATCTGATCTAGTAAACCCGAATTGTGATAACTGTTTTATTAGCTCGGTCATTGATATTTGTTGATTTGAATGAATTTTTATTTGAGATGCTTCTAAGTTGTTAGCAATGATTGGTTGTAATAGCGCCCTAATAGAGCATGTAATGATTTTTACATCTTTGTTAACAATTTGATTAAGTGCTTTAAATCTTAAAGTTACTGTATCGGCCTTAGGACTTAATCGCTCATGCGGTAATGTTTCCCACGCTAAGAAATTAACAACATTCTGGCTACCAATTAATGAGCAAATCTCAGCTGTTAGCTCCTGTGATGTTCTAGTTGATGAAGTAACAATTAAAAGTGGTGAGGATGAGTTAGCGGCAAGTAGGCCGTGAATGCTAGAAGGTGCCACCATATCTTCAGTTGTGGTCAAGTAATTTTGAATTGGTGCTTTTAGATTAGATAGCAGATTTAGCATCATCGCCCCTTTCTTCAATTAAACGCCACATACCCCCGCTTCATAAATGAAGGGGGGTTACTGGGCTAATTCTAAGGCCCAGATTTAGCCGTAAATGCCATAAAGATGTGCAAGAGCAATTGGGAATCTGTGATGATTACGCCATGAGTTCACCGGCTGATAACACAGATTTGCGTAATGATGTTCGCAGATTAGCCGACCTATTAGGTCAAACTTTAGCTAGGCAAGAGGGAGATGAATTACTTTCATTAGTTGAATCTGTTCGTTTAGCAGTAAGGCAGGGCGAGCAAGATCAAATCCTAAGTAAATTAACTGACTCGCAAACTATCTCATTAGTTAGAGCATTTGGACACTTTTTTAATCTAGCAAATGTGGCCGAACAAGTTAATCGATCAAAAGATTTAGCAAATGAAAAGAACACAACTGGATCTTGGCTAAGTCGGGCTGTAGATAATATTTTAGCTGCGCAGAAAATGAGTAAAGAATTTGATCAAAAAGATCTTCAAACTTGGATAGATAACTTCTCAGTACGCCCAGTGTTTACCGCTCACCCAACTGAAGCCGCTCGTCGCTCAGTGCTGGGCAAGATGACAACTATCTCTGAACTTCTGCAGCAACCAAATAGCCCAACTCAAAGTAAGCGTCTGGCTGAAACTATTGATTTGCTCTGGCAAACAGATGAGCTTCGCTTAGGACGGCCTGAACCACTAGATGAAGCGGTTAATTCAATCTATTACTTAGATGAACTATTTCATCAAACTGTGCCAGAAGTTTTAGCTGAGTTCGCCTCTGAGGTTAAAAGATTAGGTGTTGATCTTTCACTTTCCGCTAAACCACTCTCATTTGGAACATGGATAGGCGGAGACCGCGATGGCAATCCAAACATCACAGCTGAGATAACTAGATCTGCTGTTTTACTACAAAACTCGCACTTCACAAGAACTCTTCTGCTGCACCTAGATGAGCTAGTGCAAGGTGTATCTATTTCAACAAAGTTAACTGGAGTCTCAAAAGAGTTAGAAAAATCTGTTTTAGATGATCTGGAAAAATTACCTGAAATTGAAAGCAGATATCGAAGAATTAATGCTGAAGAGCCATACCGATTAAAGGTGACTGCTATTAGGCATAAGCTACTAATTACCCAACAGCGTCATGCTGATAATTCTGCTCATATCCCCGGCCGTGACTATAAAGATAGTGCTGAGTTACTTAGCGATTTTGAAATAATGCGTAAATCACTCATGGCTAATAATGGTGAATTAATTGCTACCGGCTTACTTGAGCGAATTACAAGAGCAATAACAGCATTTGGATTAAGCCATGCCAAGATGGATATTAGAGAGCACTCAAACGCGCACCATCACTTATTGAAACAAGTATTTACTGATTCAAGTGCTGAAACAATTAACCGAGAGTTAGAATCAAATAAAAAAGTTGATTTAACTAAACTTGATGAGCTAGCAAATAAGTGCCTTAAGACATTTGTTACAAGTGGTGAATTAATTGATCAATTTGGGCGGTGAATTAATTGATCAATTTGGCCCAGAGGTTATTGAAAGTTACATCATCTCAATGACAAAATCAGCAAACGATGTTTTAGCTGCAGTCTTAATTGGTAAATTAGCAGGCCTGATATCACTAGATGCTGGTAATTCATTTGCAAAGATTGGATTTGTACCACTACTTGAAACTGTTGCAGAGCTGCGAGCGGCAGATCAGATATTAGATGATCTACTAAGTAATAAGAGTTATCGAAAAATTGTAACAATGCGTGGTCAGGTGCAGGAAGTAATGCTTGGCTACTCTGACTCAAATAAAGATGCTGGAATTACAACTAGCCAATGGGAGATCCATAAAGCCCAACGAAAACTTCGCGATGTTGCACTTAAACATGGTGTGAAGCTTCGCTTATTTCATGGACGTGGTGGCTCAGTTGGCCGTGGTGGTGGACCAACTTATGACGCATTAATCGCGCTGCCTTGGGGATCAATTGATGGTCAGATAAAGATGACTGAACAAGGTGAGGTAATTTCAGATAAGTACGGCCTGCCAGCACTTGCCAAAGAAAACTTAGAGTTAACCCTAGCTGCTGCCTTAGAGGCAACAATCCTGAATAGAAAACCACGCCAATCATCAAAGGATTTAAATAGTTGGGATGAGTGCATGGATTTAATTAGTGAGAATGCATTTTTGGCATATCGAAAATTAGTTGATCAAAAAGAGTTACCGGCATATTTCTATGCCTCAACTCCAGTTGAACAATTAGGAAATATGTTTTTAGGGTCTAGGCCATCTCGTCGCCCGGACGCTGAATCTGGTCTTGATTCACTTAGAGCAATTCCTTGGGTGTTTGGTTGGACCCAATCGCGCCAAATCGTGCCTGGTTGGTATGGAGTTGGTTCAGGGCTAAAAGCTGCCAGATTAGCTGGTAAATCTGATCTACTTCAAAAACTTTTAAAGGATTGGCATTTCTTTAGCACCTTCATAAGTAATGTTGAGATGACACTTGCTAAAACTGATTTAGTTATAGCACAGCGTTATGTAACAACCTTAGTTGATCCCTCCCTTCATAAGATATTTGATCAGATAAAGGCTGAATACGAATTAACAGTTGCAGAACTTCTACTTATGACCAATAAAACTGAAATTTTGGGAAATCAACCAATCTTGGCTAGAACCTTACAAGTTAGAGATACCTACCTAGCGCCAATTCAACTTCTGCAAATCTCTCTACTCAAGCGAGTTAGAGAACAGAAAGATATTGATCCATTACTAGCACGAGCTCTTCTACTAACAATTAATGGTGTGGCAGCTGGTCTTCGTAATACTGGCTGATTTAAGAATTAAAAGCTGTTTGCGCCTTCTCAATTCCATTAAGTATTAAAGAACTAATGGCCTGTGCACCACGAACCGTAAAACTATCAAGCTCTGCTCGCTCATCCTTACTAAATGGTTTTAAAACAAAGTCTGCTGGATCCTGCTCACCAATTGGTCTTCCGATTCCCATTCTAATTCGGTAGTAATCAGCACTTGCAAAAGTTGCAGTAAGAGACTTAAGCCCATTATGACCATTATCCCCACCACCTAGTTTTATCCGAAGGTTATTAAATGGCAGATCTAATTCATCATGGATTGCAATGATTTTATCTAGATCGATTTTATAGAAATCGGCTAAGGATTTAGCTGGTCCGCCGCTTTCATTCATATATCCAAGTGATTTAGCTAGAACAACGTTTTGTCCATCTAATTTAATCTCAGATATCTGCATCCGAGATTTATGGGATGAAAACTTTTGATTTTCAGATAACTGATCTAAAACAAGTTGGCCAATATTGTGTCGAGTTTTTTCATACTCACGCCCAGGATTACCTAATCCAACTATCAACCAACGATCAGCCATAAGTTAAGGCTAGTCCTTACTTACTTCTTCTTGTCCTTCTTATCGTCTGTGCCAGCAGCGGCTGCAGCGGCATCACCTTCAGCAGCAGGGGCTGCGGCGGCGTCACCTTCAGCAGTAGGAGCAGCTGCAGCAACAACTACAACCTCTTCCTCAGCAGCGCGAACAGATAGATGAACAACAGTCATCTTTGGATCACTTATTAATTTAATTCCTTCTGGAATTACTACATCAGAGGCGTAACGTGAATCTCCAGCCATCATGCCTTCCATATTCAGCATTAAGAATGCTGGAATGTTAGTTACATCTGCCTCAACCTCAATTGAGTTATTTGTGTGTTCCAAAATTCCATCTTGGTCATACTTACCTTCAGTATGTACTGGAACAGAAACAATAACTTTCTCACCACGTCTTACAATTACTAAATCAATATGCTCAAGCAAACCTGTTAATGGATCACGACTAACAGATTTAGGAAGTGTTAGCTCTGTGTGATCATCTAATACAACATCAATAAGAACGTTTGAAGTCTTTAATGCAATGCCAAGCTCACGAGAAGGTAGAGCAACGTGTTGTGGTTTTTCACCATGTCCATAAATTACTGCCGGAATAAATCCATCACGGCGAGATCTGCGGGATGCACCTTTGCCAAACTCAGTTCGACGTGCGCCCTTGATTGAAATTTCAGCCACTTTACTTCTCCCTCGATAACGGTTTTATCCCTCGCGGAACGAAGCGCTAGGTTAGCGAATAGATAGGTAAAAGGACAAATCAATGGTTCGCCCGCAGGGATTTCAACCAGGCTATGGCTGATTTTGAAGTGCAGAAATTTCGGTTTTAGCAATCTCTACAGCATCACTTAAGAAGCAGGTTGGATTATCCAAAAGAATTTGCCAGCCTTGAATCTTCTCGGCTTTACCCTCTAAAAGTAACTTTTCGTTAAAGCGTTTCACAATTTCCTCACACTTTTTTGCAGCTTCATTTGTTTGAGCAGGATCTGAGCTGTTTGAGCAGCCTGATAAAAATAGAGTCAGGATCAGGGCGGGTGATAAAACTTTTTTTAGCATGTTGTAATTATACAGAATGCTAATAAGTGCGCCCGCAGGGATTCGAACCCCGAACCTTCTGATCCGAAGTCAGATGCTCTATCCGTTGAGCTACGGGCGCAAGTTTGATCTAGATGAAAACTATTTTAACTGTGTCCATCAAAAAGACTAGTAACTGATCCATCTTCAAATACCTCTTTGATTGCCCTAGCAAGCAGTGGCGCAATTGAAAGAACCGTTAGGTTACTAAAGCGATTTTCCTCAGAAATTGGCAGTGTGTTAGTTACTACCACCTCAGAGACCCTAGATTTCTTTAATCGATCTACTGCTGGTCCTGAAAGCACAGCATGTGTTGCAGCGATGATTACATCCTTAGCACCCTCTTCAATTAACGCGTCCACTGCTTTAGTTACGGTGCCAGCTGTGTCGATCATGTCATCAATAACAACGCAGGTCATTCCTTTAACATCTCCAACAACTTTGCCAACTGTTGCTTCATTTGGAACCTTTGGATCACGAGTTTTATGGATAAATGCGATGCTGCAGCCACCAAGTAATTCACTCCACCTCTCTGCAACTCTAACTCGGCCTGAGTCAGGGGAGACAATTACTAAGTTCTTACGATCAACTTTGCTACCAACATAATTTGTTAAAAGCGGAAGTGCGAATAAGTGATCAACTGGTCCATCAAAGAAGCCTTGAATTTGAGAGGTGTGTAGATCTACACACATCAGGCGATCTGCTCCTGCTGTTTTAAAAAGATCTGCCATTAATCTTGCAGAGATTGGCTCACGACCTCGGTGTTTTTTATCCTGGCGGGCATAACCATAAAAGGGCAGGATTACTGTAATTCGCTTGGCAGATGCTCTCTTAAGTGCATCGACCATAATCAGCTGCTCCATGATTTGTTTATTTACCGGAGCGCTATGACTTTGAAGTACAAATGCATCAGAGCCACGAACACTCTCTTCGAATCTAATAAAAATTTCACCATTAGCAAAGTCATATGCTGATGTTGGTGTAATTGGGATACCTAACTCGTAGGCAACCTCATCTGCTAACTCTGGGTAAGCCCGGCCAGTAAATAAGCGCAAACTTTTCTCGGAGGCTAAGCGAATTTCATTCAGGTTAGCTTCCCCCTCACTGTGGTGAATCTAGGTTAACTCTACTAGAAATTAATCACTCTTTTGCACCAGCCTTTTTCGCTGCTGCAGCAGATTTACTCCCTTTTCGTTTACGTAGCACCCAACCTAAGATATTTACTTGGCGAGCGCGTGCGATTGCAATCGCCCCCGCTGGTACATCCTCATTTACTACAGAGCCAGCTGCCGTATAAGCACCATCACCGATGCTTACTGGAGCCACCAGCATGGTGTCACTACCAATTCTCACATGATCACCAATCTCACTTCGGTGCTTATTTTCACCATCATAATTTACAAATATTGTGCCAGCGCCAATATTGCTCTCTTCACCAATTTGAGCATCTCCTACGTATGAAAGATGGGCAACCTTTGATCCCACACCGATTGTTGAATTTTTAATCTCAACAAAGGCCCCCGCTTTACTCTCACTAGCTAATACGCTGCCCTTACGTAAATATGTAAATGGCCCAACCTTTGCATCTTTACCAATCTTAGAATCGGTGCAATTTGATTCAATTACCTTAGCCCCAGTATCTATTTGGCAAGAGTTAATGACTGAGCGGGGCCCAATAATGGCGCCAGATTTAATTTTGCTATCACCAGTAATTGATGTGCCAGGATAAATTAGAACATCAGATTCAATAACAACATCGGCGTCAATCCAAGTAGTAGTTGGATCAATAATGCTTACCCCATTTAGCATGTGCTGATGATTAATTCGATCACGCATAATTGCGGCGCATTCAGCTAATTGGCTTCGATCATTTATCCCTAAAGTTTCAGTGTAATCATTGGAAAGAATTGCATAAGCACTTTTTCCACTCTCATTNATTAAGCNAATTACATCAGTTAGGTATAGCTCCTTTTGGGAGTTATTACTCTTAAGGTTAGTAATTACCGAGCGAAGTAACTTAATATCAAATAAATAGACTCCGGTATTAATCTCATCAATATCTTTTTCAGAATCTGAAGCATCTTTTTCTTCAATAATTTTTAAGATTACTCCGTCATCACCTCTAATTATTCGGCCATACCCAGTTGGATCAGGAAGTAAAGCGGTTAAGACTGAGGCTGGGTTCTCATTATCTTGATGGGCTTTTACAAATTCACTTAGTGTTTGATTAGTTAATAGTGGTGTATCACCGGCTAAAACCAAAACAGTGCCATCACCTTTATGTTCGCCTAAGGCGAGCGCGGTTGCAGCTCCTGTGCCATCTCGCTTTTCCTGCACAACACACTTTGCATTTGGCGCAATCTTTAACAGATGCTCAGTGACCGCCTCTTTTTGGGCGCCAACTACAACTGATAAATTCTTTGCAGAAAGTGGTGTAACTGCTGCTAGTAAATTCTGAATAACACTTCGACCTGCTATTTCATGTAATACCTTTGAGGTATCAGATTTCATTCGCTTGCTATCACCGGCCGCTAGGACAATGACAAGTTCTAACTTACTCATCACTACCCCCTTTTACTTGGTGGCTCCGCCACCAGGTATCGATCCTGGACCCTGAGCTTCAAAGGCTCATGTGCTAGCCACTACACAATGGCGGAACCTGAATTATCCCTTATAACTCCTTAAATTAAAAACTTTCAATTATTCGTGCGCCATGAGCAGGTCCAATTGCTCTAACAACTGAGGAAACAACCCCACTTGCACTTAATGCAACGGTTAAATCCATTGCATGCTCATCATCAGATACTAAAAATGCAACAGTAGGACCTGAGCCAGAGACAATCCCNCCNAGTGCGCCATAATCAATGCCAACATCTAAAACTAATCTAAGTGCTGGACGAAGTGAACAAGCNGCNGGTTGTAATTCATTTGTTAATGCTTTTCCTAAAGCTTTGGCATCTCCTGCTCGTAATGCTTGCATTAGTGGCTCACTTACTAATGGTGCTGAGATAGATAAGCCTTCACGTAAACGATCACACTCTTGATAAACCGATGGTGTTGATAATCCTTGACCAGATAGTGCCAGTACCCAGTTATAACTTCCCTTAGAAAGTGCTGGCGTAATTTGATCCCCTCTACCAGTGCCAATTGCTACGCCACCGCAAATTGAAAATGGCACATCACTGCCAATTTTGCTACCAACTATCTCCATCTCATCCCGAGATAATCCCAATTCAAATAAAGAATCTAAACCAACAATTACCCCCGCTGCATCAGCGCTGCCGCCAGCCATACCGCCTGCAACTGGAATCTCTTTTTTTAATTTAATTATTAAATCTGCTGGTAGATCGTAATTTTTAATCATTAACTCTGCGGCCTTAACTGCCAAGTTTGAACTATCGGCTGGCACGCCAGATGATGTTTCTCCAGAAATGCTTATTTTTATCCCATCNCCATCAGGTGCGGTNGCAACTGTTACATCATCAAATAACGAAATGGCTTGAAAGACTGTGGTNACTTCATGAAAACCATCACTACCTAAAGGGCCAACTGATAGTTGCAGATTGACCTTAGCTGGCACCCTNGCAACTACACCCCGAGATCTCATGGTCTAGAGCGTATTGGTTTGTTAACTTACTTGGTGCGATTGTGCTTAATTAATTGCTTGCCAATTTCATAAAATTGTTCAACTGAAAGTGCCTCGCCCCGAATAGTTGGATCCACTCCAGCATTATTCAAGTATTCCTCAGCCTTTCCGCCGAAAAGCTGGCCAAGTGCAGAGCGCATCATCTTGCGCCGTTTTGCAAATGCTTCATCAATTACCGCAAAGGTTGCAATTCGCTCACTCTCACTTCCCAGTGGTGCATGGCGATCAAATCTAACAAGAGAGGAGTCAACATTTGGAACTGGCCAAAAAACTGATCTACCAACTGAGCCGGCAAGATGAAGTGAGCTCCACCAGTTAGCTTTAACAGTTGGTGAGCCGTAATCCTTATTATCTGGCTTAGCGGCAAGACGATGCGCCACCTCACTCTGCACCATAACCACACCTCGAGTAATTGATGGAAAGTGCTCGAGAGTATTAAGTAATACCGGAACTGAAATGTTATATGGCAGATTTGCAACCAAGACATTTGGCTCTACTGATAATTTCTGTAACACCATTGCATCCTGATTTAAGGTGATTAATTGTTTGTCAGAAAAGCCATGTTCACTCGATGTTAGCGGTAGTTGCTTTGCTAATCGATCATCAATCTCAACTGCCACTACCTGCTTAGCACTTTCAAGTAAGGCAAGAGTCAGTGAGCCAAGGCCTGGGCCGATTTCTAAGGCAATATCTTTATTTCCAACCTCGGCAAGCTTCACAATTTTTCGGCAAGTATTTGCATCTACTACAAAGTTTTGCCCAAGTTTTTTTGTTGGCTTTAGATCTAATTTATTTGCAAGCTCTCTAATCTCAGATGCGCCAAGCAAGTTTGTCATTTAAAGCTGCCAAAGATACGTTCAGCATTTTCTGAAATCGCAGCTGCTAAGTAATCTGCCGACTCTCCTCTGACATCTGCAATTGCCCGCAAGGTATTAGGAATCTGGGCTGGGGTATTAAGCGAACCACGATTTGGCATTGGTGCTAAGAATGGTGAATCTGTTTCTACTAGCAATAATTCAATTGGAACAAGTGCGACCGCTTCTCGCAGTTCTGGCGCATTTTTAAAGGTTACTGTGCCAGCAAAGGAGAGAACATATTTATTAGATATGCACTCTTTTGCCATCGCAGCATCGCCTGAATAACAATGAAAAATTGTATTACTTGGGGCACCTTCTTCAATCAGTAGATCTAAAACAGCTCGATGGGCGTCGCGATCATGAATTACTAAAGCTTTATTGTGGTCTTTGGCTATTTTTATATGGCGCCGGAATGAGTACTTTTGTTTTTCTTGTAGATCTTCAGCAGTTCTAAAAAAATCTAAGCCGGTCTCACCAATTGCTCTAACTCTTGGATGCGAGGCTAACTCTTCAATCACCTTCAAATCTTTTTCTAAATCATCAACAACTGGTGCTTCATTTGGATGAAGCGCTACTGCTGCTAAGACTCTGCCAACAAATGACTCTGCGCATTTAACCGACCAAATAGATTGCTCTGCTGAATAACCAACCTGAACCACTCGATCAATGCCAACCGCTGCTGCTTCATCTAGTGTCTGCTTGATTAATGGTGAATCTGGCTCGCTATTATGAATTAATTCTAAATGAGCATGTGAGTCAACAGTTTTGCTATTTAAGGGAGCCGGTATCGGCCCTGGTTTTCGATCAAGATCGCGGTTATGACGATCTGCCATAAATTACTTAGCCTCTTCTAATCTTGGAAATAGCACATCTGTTTTTGTAACGGTGCTGCCAGTTGGTAATTGACCCCAGTTTGCAACCTTACTTATTTGTTGCTTACCAATCTCACCTAATGATGATTGCGCGCCAAGACTTTGCCAAAGTTTTTCAGTTACCTCTGGCATCACTGGATGAAGTAATACAGCTAGGGCACGAAGTGATTCAGCGGTGTTATACAAAATTGAATCTAGTTCGCTCTTTCTTGATGAATCTTTCGCGACAACCCATGGCTCTTTTTCAGTTACATAACCATTTACCCGTTTGCAAAAATCCATGATGGTATTTATTCCACCTTGAAAATCAAGAGCGCAAATTGCTTCATCGGCCGATTCAACTGTCGTTTTAAGCATTGCCGCTAAATCATTGTCTGTAGCGGTATTTGGAATCTTTCCATCACAATATTTTTCGATCATGGCAATTAAACGCGAGGCAAGATTTCCAAAATCATTGGCGAGCTCGCTGGTGTAGCGCGCAGCCATATCTTCCCAAGAGAATGAACCGTCACTACCAAACGGAATAGCCTTAAGGAAGTAATATCTAAATGCATCCACGCCAAAATCTTTTGTAATATCACTTGGCTTAATTCCAGTTAATTTACTCTTGGACATCTTTTCGCCACCTACTAAAAGCCAACCATGAGCAAATACTTTTTTAGGAACTGGNACTCCAGCNGCCATTAACATCGCTGGCCAAATAATTGCGTGAAAGCGCAAAATATCCTTACCAACTAAGTGCACATCAGCCGGCCAAGTTTTGGCAAACTTTTTTCCACCTTCACTCGACGGGTCATCGCCTAAACCAACTGCGGTTGCATAATTTAATAATGCATCAAACCAAACATAAATAACCTGCTTGGTATCCCAAGGAACTGGAATGCCCCAATCAAATGTTGACCGAGAGATTGATAAATCTCTTACCTCTCCCTCTAAAAATGAAACTACTTCATTTCGAGCACTTGCTGGCTCACATGCGCTTGGGTTTGCTTTGTAGTAATCAAGCAGTGGCTGACGAAAAGCTGACAACTTAAAGAACCAGTTATCTTCACTAAGCATTTCAACTGGCTTTGAATGAATTTTGCATTTTCCATCATCTAAATCACCAGGAAGTTTGAACTCTTCACACCCTATGCAATACGGTCCTTCAAACTTACCTGCATAAATATGGCCAGCATCTTTTAGGCTTTGTAAGAATTTTTGTACCCGCTCAGTATGACGGGGTTCAGTTGTTCTAATGAAATCATCATTAGCAATATTTAAATCTTTCCAAATAGGCTTCCAGGCAGATTCGACTAATTTATCGCACCAATCTTGCGGTAAAACATTATTACTTTGCGCTGTATTTAAAACTTTCTCACCGTGCTCATCTGTGCCAGTTAAATACCATACTGATTCACCGCGTTGCCGATGCCAGCGAGTTAATACATCGCCTGCGACAGTTGTGTATGCATGGCCAATATGAGGGGCATCATTTACATAATAAATCGGTGTAGTTAAATAGAAGGATTTATCGGCCATGATCAGATCTTATCGCCACTTTTATAGGTAACCATGGCATCAAATACGATTCGCTTTGAAACGCCACTTTCTTTAGCAATAAGTGAAATTGCTTCTTTTCTGCTCTCACCTGCCGCTTCTTGAGCTAGAACTAACTTTATTAAATCCTCAGTAGCAAACTCCCGACTACCGGGATCAAATCCTTCAACTACAACAGTTATCTCTCCCAAAATTTCTTTTGAGTTTGCCCAGCTAATTAGTTCTGAAATGCTGCCACGAACTACCTCTTCATAATGTTTACTTATTTCACGACAGACTGCCCCAGCGCGATCTTGGCCGAAGGCAGCGGCTGCATCGGTTAGTGATTCAATGATTCGGTGAGGAGCTTCAAAGAAAATAATTGTCCGTTCTTCTTGAGCAAGATCTTTATACCATTTGCTTCGAGCACCTTTTGTTCTCGGTGGAAAGCCTTCAAAACAAAAACGATCAGTAGGTAATCCAGAAAGTAATAGTGCAGAAGTTACTGCGCTAGGTCCAGGTAAAACCTTAATTTGAATATTCTCTAAAAGTGCAGCCCGGATTAGTCGATATCCAGGATCAGAAATTCCAGGAGCGCCAGCATCAGTTACTACTAAAACATCCTTATTGGATTTAAGTATTGCGGTTAACTCATCCAGCCGTTCACTCTCGTTTCCTTCAAAAAATGAAATAACTTTCGCGTTGTGCTTTATTTTTAACTCCTGGCAAAGGCGAGCAAATTTTCTTGAATCTTCTGCAGCTACATACTGCGCATTTTCGATTGCACTAATCAGGTTCGCAGATGAATCGAGTGCATCCCCGATTGGCAGGCAGGCCAGAATTAACATCTGCTAATTCTGACAGGTTATTTCACCCTCGGCTTTCCATCTGGACTTAGGCTGACCCTGTGAATAGAGCCCGATTGCGAGAGATTGCACCGATCTCACTGATAATTGCGTTTGCACTGATTTTGCGACTTTGGCGATTAAACCTTCCTAAGGGTTATATTTTTGATGAGGTTTACTACGCAAAAAATGCGAATTCATTGATCCGTAACGGTGTTGAGTTAAATGCTCAAGGGCAAGCAGAATTTATCGTGCATCCCCCTCTCGGTAAGTGGTTAATTGGAATTGGAATTAAAGTATTTGGAAATGATGAATTTGGCTGGCGAATAAGTGCAGCAGTAATTGGGACTTTATCGGTTGTTCTAATATATTTAATTACTAAAGAATTATTTAAATCAGTATTTCTAAGTAATATTGCTGCGGCTTTAATGGCTTTTGATGGTCTTGCATTGGTGATGTCTAGAGTTGCTCTACTAGATATTTTCTTAATGTTTTTTATCTTGCTAGCGTTTTATTCTTTAATCAAAAATAACATATGGCTCAGTGGGGTTGCAATTGGATTAGCTGCTGCAACCAAATGGAGTGCGATTTTTCTTATTCCATTTTTTATACTCTTAACGATAAATTATTTTCAAATAGAACCAGTAAAATGGCTCAAGCGTGCTGCCCAATATATTTTTCTGCCATCACTAGTCTATTTACTATCTTGGAGTGGATGGATTTTTACAAGTGGAGGTTGGGATAGACAATCAGGCTCAAATGTTTTCACTTCTTTATGGAAATACCACACAGCAATTTTGGATTTTCATCGAAACTTGGTCGAGACTCATTCATACGCGGCAAACCCATGGAGTTGGCTAATCCTCGGCCGGCCGACCTCATTTTTTTATGAAACCCCTAGTGGCTGTGGTGTTAGTAGCTGTTCGCAGGAAATATTGGCAATTGGTACACCGATTCTTTGGTGGGCTGGAATTTTTGCTATTGCACTTACATTTGGATTCTTTGTAACAAACCGAGATCGAATCTCNATGATAATTTTGGCTGGAATTGCCGGAACATATCTGCCTTGGTTTTTGATTCAAAGCCGTACTACTTTTTACTTCTACGCAATTAGTATTTTGCCCTTTTTAATATTAGCTTTGATTTACTCATTTAATTGGGCGCTCANGTATGGTGATTACCGAAAACAAATAATTGGATTTTTAGTAGTTGTTGCGCTTAATTTTATTTATTTTTTACCAATATTACTTGGAATTGAAATCCCTTATAGTCAGTGGCTATCTAGAATGTGGCTGAAAAGCTGGATATAACTATTCGTTAACTGCAATATCGTCGTCGTTAAAATCAATCAGTGATGCTTGGTCAAAGAAGTCATCATCTCGTCCAGAGAGGGCTTTAATTCGTTCCTGTTCCGCACTCCACTGACCGGTGGTAGTCAAATCAATAATTCTTTTACTTGGAATTGCTTTAGCCGCAGTTGTGTAAACCGGTTTAGGAATTTGAGTAGGCTGCCAACCTTTGCGATCTTTTGGCACGACAACTACTCCAGTGATTTCTTCGCGCTCAGCAAACGGAATCCAATGTTCATTGGAACTTTTTTCTTTAACTTGCTCCGGAATAACTGTATTTGGAATCTTAGTGTTAGTTAGTTTTGCAATTGCTTTAAGCCTGCGGCTCTTAAGCTGAGATGCTACAACTTGCTTTCTTACATTTACAAAATAAATCAATGTTGCAGAAAGCGGTACGAGGGTTGTGGTTAACGATAGAAATCCTATTGCAGCTGAAATTAATGAGAGTATGTANAGAGAAAAAAGTGAACCAAAAATTAACCTNCGTTGAAAGAAAATCTTATTTTGATCTTCAGTTTTATTCTCACTTTGAATTGATCCATTATTTTCAGCGACTACTTGCATTGCATTTTTATATCTTTGAATAGCTTTACCAGAATTTTCTTCGTGATTACTTAACCACTGTGGCAGGAAGTAGGCAGCCCACATTCCCATGATGATTAAATAGATAAAACCGGAACCCATAAAGACCAACAATAAATGTTGAGGCTTAGTTTTGATGGGAAATAGGTAGGTATGTCCGACTTATCTTTTATTTAATTTCTGGGTTTTCCTTTACGAAAGTTATGTGATCACGCCAATCACCTGCGATATGGAGGTATTTATTTCTAGCACCTTCCAACAAATAACCAGCTTTTATTGCAACCTGTTTNGATGCCTCATTTTCTGGCCGTAAATTNATTTCGATTCGGTGCAATCTGAGATTTTCAAATCCAAATTTAGTTAGCAATTTTACTGCTCGGGTGGTGTAGCCGCGGTTGGAATATCTCTGGTCTATCCAATAGCCAATATGGGCNCCCCGCATTGCACCAAAAATTATTCCACCAAGTGTTATCTGGCCAATTAAAATCTGCTCATTATTTTCTTTTATCCATATTCCAAGAGAAATAGATCTGAGTGCTTTCATTTCCTTATTAAGTTGCATCACCATTCCGTAATATGAAGGAAGTGGCGAATTGTGATCGATGTTTGGTCTAGTCGCCTCCCATGGTGAGAGCCAATCCCGATTNACTGCTCTAACNGANTCCCATTGGGCTTTATCTCTAAATCTAATTGCTTTCAAAGTTAGTTCTTGTTCGACNAGCTTTCTCACGATTGAACCTGATTAATCATTACTAAGTTAACAGATTCGCCAGCAGCAATTTTTTCAATCTTCTCGCCTAATGAGATGAGGCAGGTGGCGTTTGAGAGAGTGGAAATTAAATCTTGATCGCCAAGTGCAACTGCTTGACCATCTTCATTAATAGTCGCTCTTACATAACTACTTTTACCTGGAGTGGAGCTAACGGCTTTGCTTAACTTAGCCTTCTTACCTGGTCGATAAATCTCAGATTTTGCAAGCATTTTTAAAATCATAGGTCTAATGAATAGCTCGGCTGACAGGTAATTACCTATTGGGTCGCCCGGCAAAGTAACAACTGGAGTTTTATCAGGACCAATTAATCCGTAATTATGCTTTCCGCTTTCAGCAAGATTTGGTGTAACAGTTGTTATCTCACCTAACTTCGATATAACCGAAGTAATTAGATCAAAAGATTCATCTTTAGATTCTCCACTTATAACAATTAGATCTGCTCTTACTAGCTGGTCTTCGATAATGGCTTGTAGTTGCTCACTTGTTTCAGCGATTATATGGACGCGAAATGCATGGGCNCCAGCTTCTCTAACAAAGGTAGTTAAGAACCAGGAATTACTCTCATACTCATCTTCATCACTAGCTAATTTGCTTCCAGGTTCAACTAAATCATCACCTGCACTAATTATTACTACCCGAGGATGTGGTCGACATGGCAGGCGATCTAAACCTAGTGAGGCAGCTAGTGCTATCTGTGTTGAGCCAACTCGTTGGCCACTTTTAATCACAACCNTGTCATCTACTAATAGGTCGCTAGCCAAAGTAGCTCCATGCGCATCAAGNANAGGTAGGTCTAACGCAGATAGCGGCGTGCTTAAGCCAAGTAGACGCTCAAGTAGTTGCTCGACAGAGATCGCTTCTTCCATACCTAAACCCTACTTCGCCCCCGCCATAAATTAAGGTAAGGGGCATGGGTAATAAGGAAAATAAAGCGCAACTGCGCAAGCAGTATCGCAAAGAGCGCCAGGATCGATTTACAAATGAAAGCTGGCTACATATTCTCAATGCAAGTGAAATAAAAGATGTTAAAAACATTGCCTCATATATTTCATATGAATTTGAACCTGAAACTAGTGATTTGAACAAAAAATTAATTGCAGCCGGCAAGAAACTATTCCTACCCAGATTGTTAAAAAATAATGATCTTGAATGGGTGCTATGGGATGGATCACAAGATAAATTAAAAAAGAATGGTAAAAGTTATGAGCCAATCGGAAATGCTGAAAATGTCGAGCTTGAAGTAATTATTGTGCC
>JGI25921J50272_10000127_pt1 | contig 24389 bp, 23 predicted proteins | sample LauGreSu1BDMLBSD_2_FD_50272 | JGI IMG/M metagenome (IMG submission 50272) | reverse complement strand
AACTTTATTTCTGGCCAATTCGAGCATTTTATCTTCAATCTGTTTAAATTCTTCTGAAGAAAATTCCCGATCGCCGAAATCTACATCGTAATAAAATCCAGTTTCAATAGCCGGACCTATACCAAATTTAATGCCCGGATAAAGTGCTTCCAATGCTTCGGCCATTAAATGAGCTGAAGAATGCCAGAAGGTGGTTTTGCCCTCGGTGTCGTTCCAGGTCAATAAACGAAGGGATGCATCAGTTTCGATAGATCTGGAGGAATCCCAAACTTCGCCATTCACTTCGGCGGCTAAAACGTTTCTGGCTAATCCTTCTGAAATAGAAAGGGCGACTTCATAAGCGGTGGTTCCTTTGGCATATTCACGGATAGAACCATCCGGAAGGGTAATTTTGATCATCTACAATATGATTTAGAGTTCGTTAAATTATATCAGAAAAAATCCATACTAAGGATTTTTATTTCGAAACAAAAATAGCATTATTTGCGATGATGCCATAAAAAAAGCCCCGGTTTACGAGGCTTTTGATTTTATTGCTGCTGGATGCGGATTTCCCGACTGCCTCCGCCCATATTGCGAAAACGAGCACGCATCTCTTCCATTTTTTTCTGGTATTCTTCTTGCGTAATCATCCGGCTTTTCTTAGGAACAGCTACCTCGCTGTCTTTTACCTTGCTGTACTCTATAGAAGTGGCAAAGTATTTCATACGATCAGTTTCTAATCCTAAAACTACACCCTCAGTCCACATGGAAGGCATGGGTGATGCTTTAAAGGATAAGTCGGTGGTGTACCAAATCGTTGTTTTTTGACCGTTTCTGCCTGTTACTACTGCTTTTTTACAGTCAAAACCAGCAATTTTGCGGGTTTCGTCAAATTTTTCAGCTTCCTTGGCCATGCTACCCAGTGAATTTTCCAACAATACTGCCTCCCCATTTAGCTCAAATGATTCGGTTACTTTATCGCTGTTATTAAAGAAAATTTCCCGGTCGCCGCCACCGCCAAAACGACTTATCATGGCACCTATTCCGCCGCTTGCAGATCCGGCTCCTTCGCCACCTTCGGGTACATTATTTTCATCGATGACCGATTTCTGAAATTTCGCTCCGCTTGGGTTAAATGCAATCTCAAATTTGTTGGTGATTTTTTCGGGCATATTGGCGCCTCCACCAAACATCATCACTCTTTGTTGAACATCTGCTGATCTCTGGCCACCGGCATTGGCAGCATTTTGCTGAAATTGGGCTGCCATTGCTTTCAGGTCTATTACCTGATCGTAATAAATAACACCGGCTGTTTTTTGCTGTGAAAACACGTAAGAACTAAGTCCGGTGCAAAGCAGTATGACTGCGAAAAATTGTTTGCTCATTTTGATGTTGTTAATGGTCAAAGCTAAGCTTTTAACCAGTATTATAGTGTTAAAAAAGGTTAAAATTACTGTTAGACATTTCCCCAACCATGGGCCAATACATCAGCCAGGTGCATCGTTTTTAAAGGAATTTGGTTTGCATCAATGTAGGATTGCAAATGCATCAGGCAAGAAGCATCGGTAGAGATGATGTACTCGGCCCCTGCATCTAAAGCATGGTTTACCTTTTGCTGAGCCATGGCACTGGATATGCCTTCGAATTTAACGGCAAAAGTACCTCCAAAACCACAACAGGTTTCTGTATCGGCCATTTCCACCAATTCTAATCCCAAAACTTTGCTCAATAAAACGCGGGGCTCCTCTTTGATCTTGCATTCCCTTAGGGCTGCACAGGAATCGTGATAAACAGCCTTCCCTTCTAATTCAGCACCGAAATAATCCTTTTTAAGCACGTTTATGAGAAAATCTGATAACTCATAGATATTTCCCTGAATATTGCGGCATTTATTGTGGACCGCAGTATTGGTAAACAAATCGTTATAATAACTTTTTACCATTCCCACGCATGAAGCTGAGGGAGATACGATGTAAGTACTCTCTGAAAAATCGCCCAAGAATTTACCCCCAACTTCTTTTGCTTCATCCCAAAAACCAGCGTTAAAAGCCGGCTGACCGCAGCAGGTTTGCTCAGGATTGTAAACCACCTTACAACCTGCCTTTTCAAGTAATTTGAAAGTATTTTGAGCCGTCTCCGGATAAATTTGATCAATAAAACAAGGAATGAATAATTCGACGGTCATCAATTAGGGTGTTTGGGCGCTAAATTTCGAAAATTTTGCGAATAATTTATGATTGATGAATGTTTTTTCTGTTTGGGATCAATAACAAAAGTATCAAACCAAGGGAGAAAAAGCTCACCAATGAGATTGCCGAATTTCGCATGTTGCCTGTAAACTCTTCGATGTAAGCGAAACTAAACAAGCCAATCACAATCGCCAATTTTTCTGTCACATCATAGAAGCTGAAGAATGAGGCCGTGTCGGGAGTGTTTTCTGGTAAAAACTTTGAATAAGTAGACCTCGATAAAGATTGGATACCACCCATCATCAGGCCTACAACACAAGCCAGGGCGTAAAACTGATATTCGTTGGTGGTATAATAAGCAGCTATACAAACCAGGATCCAAACACTAACTACGAACGACAACACCCGAATATTCCCAATTCTTTGAGCCAATCCAGACATTAAATATGCACCTGCTATCGCCACTAATTGAATGATTAAAATGGTGGCAATCAGCTTGGCAGAACCCAAATGCAATACTTTTTCACCAAAGTTGGCAGCCACCAGCATAATGGTCTGTACGCCCATCGAATAAAAGAAAAATGCAAACAGGAAACGTTTTAAATTTTGCATCTCTTTAACCTGCAACCATACTTTATTTAATTCCTCAAAACCACTATGAATCAATGATTTATTTATTTTTTTATAATTGGCGCTACCGGCGGGAAGTTTTTTGAAAGGGATTTGCGCAAAGCCAATCCACCACAAGCCCACCAACAAAAAAGATAAACGAGCAGGAAAAGAAGCATCGCTGATTCCAAAAGTTTCTGGAGTGAGCACAAATATGAAACAGATAATCTGCAAAATCACACTACCGATATAGCCCCAGGCATAACCTTTAGCACTGACCCGATCCTGCTGATCGGGCGTAGCGATTTCTGGCAAATAAGAATTATTGAATAAAACTCCGCCAATCCATCCAACAGCAGCTAAAGCAAAGCAAATGATTCCCCATTCCAGGGTTTCGAGTTTAAAAAAATACAAGCCAATACAAGCAAAACCTCCTACATAGGTGAAAAACTTCATGAAAGTCTTTTTATTGCCGTGATAATCGGAAACAGAAGAAAGAATTGGCAACAGCACGACCATCACCAAGTAGGCCGCAGCCATGGCATAATTAGACAATGCGGTATTCACAAAAGTCCATCCGAAGAATTGAACCTTATCACCATATGCTTCAGTGGTAGTAATAATCGTGTAATAAACCGGAAAAATGGTGGAAGTAATTACCAGACTATAAGCAGAATTCGCCCAGTCAAACATTGCCCAGGCTTTGATCAGTTTAGGATTGTTTTTTTCTTGCATGCTAAGCCTAAAGTAAGGATTAAACTGCTAAGAAAAAAAAGAAGGGATATTCCGGAGAACAGCCCTTCTTAGATATATGATGGAGTTTATTTGAATTAAGAACGTGGAAACGAATCATTTGTTTTCTTAAATATAAAATTCATCACCATCTTGATGAATTAAACCTGCATCCAGTAAATACCTAAATTGTTTGAGTTGTTGTGCTTCGCTTCCGAATTTCAGTTTATGAATGAGCGTTTCAAGCCTTAGCTTTTCACTTTTAAGGATGGATTCGATCTCTTCATTAATCTTTGCTTCGATCTGCTCATTTTGAGACGATTTCTTTTGCGATATACAATAGTCGCAAATTCCACAATTCTTGGCATTGAATTCATCAAAATAGGCTAAAAGCTGTTTCGATCGACAATTCTGGGATTGCACATACTCAATTACAGCACCCACCTGATGCCGATGGATGGCCTGCCGTTCTCGTAAATACTGATGATCAATGGCTAAATGATCGCGGTCTAATCTTGCTCTTAAAAACTGTAACTGAGGCTGATCGGTTTGAGCCGAATAACTCAATAATTCCAATTCCTGCATTTTTTCAAGCATTTGTCGAACCTCTTGGGTACTCAAATTTGCTCGTTTAGATAACTCGGACTCTTTAATGGCTACAAATTGTTCAAACAAGCCTCCATACGACCGCAATAAGGTTTTAATGAGGCCATCGTAGCTGGGTTGAGCAATCTGAAATTTGTAAAGTGTTTCTGTATCAGCTAAAATTTTGAGGCGGGAAGGCAAATAAACCGATTCACTTAAAGCAATATGCTCCTCTCGCTCTAAAATTTTCAATGCACTTAGCGTTTTCAATACCTCTAACTGATAACGCTTGCAAAAATCACCTAAATCGAAATCATAAACCAGCCCCTCGCCTGCACCATAAGCCAATTGAAAGTAATTTCCCAGATAGTGATAAACCTGTTGTATTTCTTTTACTGAAGGTGAATTTTGTTCCAGATTTTTATTCAACTGCTCAATATCAGCATCATTGTAAAGCAATACCGCATAGGCCTTCTTTTCATCTCGACCTCCCCTGCCGGCTTCCTGATAATAAGCTTCCAAACTATCCGGCAAATCGAGGTGAACCACATATCGAACATCGGGTTTATCGATTCCCATCCCAAAAGCATTGGTGGCCACGATGAGTGGAACTTTCCCATTTTTCCAATCATCTTGCCTTTTTGTCCGCTCCTCAGCATTTAAACCAGCATGATAAAATGAAGCCGAAATACCTTGCAAAGACAACTGACGGGCCACCTCCTGTGTTTCTCGGCGATTTCGAACATAAATGATTCCACTTCCCTTTACCGACTTGATGACTTTGAGTAAACGCCTGAACTTATGCTCCTCATGAGCAACAACATAGCTTAAATTATTTCTTTCAAAAGATTTCCTGAAGATTTGGAAACCCTCCCTGAAATCGAGCTTGGTAGTAATGTCCAATGCTACCCGATCGGTTGCGGTGGCTGTTAAGGCCAAAATGGGCACTTGGGGGTGTAGCTCCCTCAAAGATGCCAAGTGCAAGTAAGGTGGGCGAAAATCATAGCCCCACTGGGAGATACAATGAGCTTCGTCGATGGCAAATAAATTTACCTTCATGTGTCTGATCCGCTCTCTTACCAAAGGAGACAAAAGTCTTTCTGGTGAGATGTAAAGAAATTTGATTTGACCGTAAATGCAATTATCTAGTAAAACATCGATCTCTCTTTTACCCATGCCAGAAAAAATGGCGACGGCATTGATCCCTTTGGCCTTCAGGTTTTCCACCTGATCTTTCATCAAAGCAATTAAAGGGGAGATCACCACACAAATTCCTTCTTTGGCCATGGCAGGCACCTGGAAACAAATGGATTTTCCGCCTCCGGTAGGCATCAAAGCAAGTGTATCCTGCCCATCCAACACGGATTGTATGATATCTTCCTGTAATGGCCGGAAGGCATCATAGCCCCAATATTGTTTAAGTACCTGATGAATGGTCATGGATTAAATTTAAATATTTTGGGCGATGACATAGCCGCTGGCCCAAGCCCATTGAAAATTATAACCGCCCAACCAACCGGTCACGTCTACGGCTTCACCACCAAAATACAGACCGGCTACTTTTTTAGCCTCCAGGGTTTTGGATGATAATTCATCAGTCGAAACCCCGCCCCGCATCACTTCGGCCTTATCGTAGCCCTTATCTCCGGCAGGCTTCACCTTAAAATGATGGATCCAGCGTTCTATGGTTTCCAGATCTTCTTTGCTCAGGGAAGCCAGATTTTTATCTACCGGCAAAAATCTGCCCATGGCATCGGCGAGTTTACGGCTGTACAAATGTGCCAAATAACTACCAAGCAATTGTTTACCATTATGATTGCGCTCTGTCAAAATGATTTCCACAATATCACCATCCGGATAAAGATCAATTTCTATTTCTTCGCCCGGACGCCAGTAGGAAGAAATTTGCAGGATAGCTGGGCCGCTCAAACCCCAATGGGTGAATAAAATATTTTCCTGAAAACTAATTTGTTTATTAGCAACCCGGCAATAAACCGTATTACCAGATAACTGGGCATACCATTCGGCATCTTTACCCGTAATGGTGAGTGGCACCAAGGCCGGTGCCGTTTCGGTGAGTTGGAGTCCGAAGGATTTCGCCGTACGCAGGGCAAAATCGCTGGCACCCATTTTAGCAATTGGCAAGCCGCCGGAAGCCATCACTACTTTCGGGCTAATAACTTTGAGTTGTTTACCATGATGCTCGTAAGTTATTTCAAAACCTTCTTCAAGCTTCATTACTGATTTTACATCAGCTTCAATTTTTATATCCTGACCCAAATCATGGCAAAGGTTTTCAAATACTGCCACGATATCTTTAGCTTTATTGGTCGTAGGGAAAAGTTGCCCGAGCGTTTTCTCCTGACCTTCTATCCCATAAGTTTCAAAAAAAGAGATGGTATCATCCACCGACCACTGTGAAAAGGCCGATTTACAGAAATGCGGGTTCTCGGAAATGAAATTATCCGCGGAAGCATACAAATTGGTGTAATTACAGCGCCCACCGCCAGAGATCAGGATCTTGGCACCCACCTTGTCATTCTTCTCGAGAATGAGGGTTGGCTTGCCTAAAAATCCTGCCTGGACGGCACACATGAGGCCGCAGGCTCCGCCACCAATAATCACCGCATCGTATTGCTTCATTTAGCGAAAATAGACAATCCTTTTTTGATGACCGAAGGACAACAGAAAAGCGTGCGAAATCTGCCTCCAATCTCCTATCTTTGCGGTTCGAATGAAGCATATACGTAACTTTTGCATTATTGCACACATCGATCACGGGAAGAGTACTTTAGCCGATCGATTATTAGAATATACAAATACCATTAGCAAGCGTGAGGCACAGGCCCAATTGCTAGATGATATGGATTTGGAGCGTGAACGTGGCATCACCATCAAGAGCCACGCCATCCAAATGAATTATCAAAAAGATGGCCAGGATTATATTTTCAACCTGATCGACACTCCCGGACACGTGGATTTCTCTTATGAGGTTTCCCGTTCCATCGCTGCCTGCGAAGGTGCTTTGCTGATTGTTGATGCTTCACAAGGCATTCAGGCGCAAACTATTTCTAACCTTTATTTAGCCTTAGAACACGATCTGGAAATTATTCCGGTATTGAATAAGATGGACTTGCCGGGTGCCATGCCTGAGGAAGTAAAAGACCAAATTGTAGATCTGATCGGTTGTAAAAGAGAAGATATTTTAGCGGCATCCGGAAAAACAGGCCAGGGTGTACACGATATTTTAAGTGCCATTGTAGACCGCATTCCGGCACCCGTTGGTGATCCCGAAGGCGAATTGCAGGCCTTGATTTTCGACTCCGTATTCAATTCTTTCCGTGGGATCATTGCCTACTACAAAGTAGTGAACGGACAGATCAAAAAAGGCGACAAGGTGAAATTTGTGGCCACTGGCAAAGAATATTATGCAGAAGAAGTGGGCGTGTTAAAATTGAACCAGGAGCCTCGAAATGTGATTAAAACCGGAGATGTAGGTTACATCATATCAGGAATTAAAGAGGCCCGTGAGGTGAAGGTTGGGGATACCATTACGACTGTTGACCGCCCTTCAAAAGAGGCGATTCAAGGTTTTGAAGAGGTAAAACCGATGGTATTTGCGGGAATTTATCCGGTTGACACCGAAGATTACGAGGAGCTTCGCGAAAGCATGGCCAAACTCCAGCTGAACGATGCTTCGATTGTGTTCGAACCAGAATCTTCAGCAGCTTTGGGCTTCGGTTTCCGTTGCGGATTCCTGGGCATGCTCCACATGGAGATCATTCAGGAGCGCTTGGAGCGGGAATTCGACATGACGGTGATCACCACCGTGCCGAACGTTTCGTACCTGGCTTATACCACTAAAGGCGAAGAAATTCAGGTGAACAATCCATCCGACCTGCCCGATCCGAGCAAGTTGGAGTATGTGGAAGAACCTTTTATCAAAGCTAGTATCATCACTAAATCAGAATTTGTGGGGCCGGTGATGTCGCTTTGTATCCAGAAACGGGGAATCATCATTAATCAATCGTACCTCACTTCCGACCGAGTGGAACTCATTTTTGAGATGCCGATGGGTGAAATTGTATTTGATTTCTACGATCGATTGAAAACCATTTCTAAAGGTTATGCTTCCTTTGATTACCATCAGATTGGTTACCGTAAATCGGATCTGGTTAAATTGGATATCCGCTTGAACAACGAACCAGTTGATGCATTATCCTCATTGATTCACCGCAGCAATTCTTACGATTTTGGTAAAAAGATCTGTGAGAAACTGAAGGAATTGTTGCCACGTCAGCAGTTCGAGATCATTATTCAGGCTTCGATTGGAGCTAAAATTATTGCCCGTGAAACGGTGAAAGCTTTGCGTAAAGACGTGACCGCCAAATGTTATGGTGGTGACATCTCGCGTAAGCGGAAATTATTAGAAAAACAGAAAAAAGGTAAAAAACGCATGCGCCAGGTGGGTAACGTAGAAATCCCACAATCGGCGTTTATGGCGGTATTGAAATTGGATTAAGATGCAATTACTGGACGGTAAATATGTTTCGAACAAGCTGAAGCAAGAAATTGCTGCAGAAGCTGCTGAACTAGCGATGCAATTGGGTCGTAAGCCTCATTTGGTGGCTATTTTGGTGGGACATGATGGCGGCAGCGAAACTTATGTAGCCAGCAAAATGAAAAATTGCGAAGCAGTGGGTTTCCGTTCTACCCTCATCCGTTTTGAAAATACCGTTACCGAAACCGAGTTACTTCTTCAGATTGAAAAACTTAACCTCGACCCTGAAGTGGATGGCTTAATTGTTCAACTGCCATTACCTAAACATATTGACCCAGAGAAAGTTACCGAAGCCATTGACTATCGAAAAGATGTGGATGGTTTCCACCCCATCAACCTGGGCCGTATGCAGCGAAACCTGCCCTGTTTTATTCCGGCTACACCTTACGGCATCACCCTCATGCTGAAAGAATACGGCATTGAAACTGCCGGAAAGCATTGTGTGGTGGTTGGCCGCAGCCAGATTGTAGGCTTGCCGATGAGCATTTTGATGGCCAGAAATGTCCAACCCGGGAATTGTACCGTTACGCTATGTCACAGCAAGACCGAAAACATAGCCCAATACACCCAAAAAGCAGATATCCTGATCGTTGCGATTGGCAGGAAGAACTTCATCACTGCTGATATGGTGAAGGAGGGTGTTGTAGTAGTTGATGTGGGCATGAACCGCGAAACTTCCACCGAAACCAAATCTGGCTTCAAGTTATATGGCGATGTGGATTTTGAGCAGGTAGCTCCCAAATCATCCTGGATTACACCTGTACCTGGCGGTGTAGGCCTCATGACCATTGTAGGTTTGCTTAAAAATACCCTGGCTGCTGCCCGTAAAGAAATCTACGCCTAAAAGTCCAACCAAGATTCCGGAACTTTAAAGTCCTTACTTTCGTCACGCCAAATGACCGAAGAAATTAGCCATTTATCGTTTTTTAAAACAAGTTGAATCAGACTGATTCCCTTTTTCCACTTTACAGCAGCGTCCTTGGTATTACTAAACTCGTAAACGCTCATTCGCTGGGCCATGGCACCGAATACCTGGGTTCGGTCTGCAATCTCTTGCTGCACAAAAAAATCAGCATTACCGGCATCAATTTGTTTCATTAGGGCCTGAATAAAACTGCTCAGCGTAAATTCCATGGTTTGGGCGAAAGAATAATCCACCAAGTGGCCTTCACCAAAGAAGATTTCCTGCAAGCCATCCATATTGGGGAAATGCTCCGCATCAAATCCTTTATACAGATAAAAATGTTCGGTGAGGTGATCTATCTGCTGAATTTGGGCGTCCAGATCTTGTTGAGCAGCTGTTTGAACCATGACTCTTTCCATCCGATGTATATTCCGTTTGTTCGAATTTCAAGCGGATAGGTTTCGATATAATCACCCTGGCCGGGTGCTCCCTTTCCGCTTTGTAAATCATATTCATAACGATGAAAGGGGCAAATTAGTTTGCCATTTTTGCACCAACCTTGAGAAAGGTCGGCGCCGGCATGCGGGCATTTAGACTGACATGCAAAAAATTGATCACCCGATTTGACTAAGCAAATGCGCTTACCTTCTACCCTTACTGCACGGATAAAATCATTTTCCTGTTGTATTTCTGATCCACAAAGCCGGATCCATCTCATTTGCCGGGGCATAATCTGTATATTTGCACACTAATTTACATTATGCCGCATCAAATTCCTGCCGATGGCACCTTATTACCACTCATGGAAGAATTCTACACCATTCAGGGTGAAGGTTTCAATACCGGAAAAGCGGCCTATTTCATCCGTTTAGGAGGTTGCGATGTGGGCTGCCATTGGTGTGATGTGAAAGAAAGTTGGGATGCGGAACTACACGCATTGACGAGCGCAGACGACATTGTTAAAAATGCTGAAAAATACCCGGGTAAAGCGGTGGTGATTACCGGCGGGGAACCCTTATTGTATAATTTGGATTACCTGACCGCAGAATTGCAAAAAAGGGGGATCCAAACCTTTATTGAAACTTCTGGTGCTTATCCCCTTTCGGGCAGCTGGGACTGGATCTGTTTATCGCCTAAAAAATTCAAATCGCCACGACCAGATATTTTGCCCCTGGCCGGCGAATTAAAGGTGATCGTATTCAACAAAAGTGATTTTGCCTGGGCCGAAGAACATGCACAACATGTATCGCCAAGTTGCAAACTCTATCTGCAACCTGAATGGTCGAAAGCAGCTGAAATGACCCCTTTAATTATTGATTATGTGAAGGAAAACCCAAAATGGGAAATCTCTTTACAAACGCACAAATACTTAAATATCCCATAATGATGAAAAAAATTAAAACACTAATCCTGCTTATTATAGGTTTAATGAGTATGAGTGTTGCAATGGCACAAGGTCAGTTGGTCAAATACAGCGATGGCGCTACAAAACTGGAAGGTTACCTGGTAAAAGCAAAGGTCGGTGCACCAGGTGTAATCATCATTCACCAATGGATGGGATTAAGTGACCATGAAAAAAACGCTGCCAACAAATTGGCTGCTTTGGGTTATAACGCCTTGGCGGCTGATATTTACGGAGAAAATGTCCGCCCGAAAAATACTAGCGAAGCGGCTTCATTGGCCGGCAGCTATAAAAAAGATCACGAATTATTCCAATCACGCATCAAAGCTGCAATTACCGAATTGGTGAAACAAGGTGCAGATCCGAAGCGTATTGCAGTAATGGGTTATTGTTTTGGCGGAACCGGTGCTGTAGAAGCCGCTCGTGGATTATTGCCTGTTGCCGGTGTGATCTCCTTCCATGGCTCTTTATTGAAAGATAAAGCCAGACCGAATGGTCCGATAAACACCAAAGTATTGGTATTGCATGGGGCGGATGATCCTTTTGAATCCGAACAGGAAATCAAAGATTTTCAACAGGAAATGCGTGAAGCCAAAGCCGACTGGGAAATGGTTTACTATGCGAAAGCGGTACATGCCTTTACACAAATTGCTGCTGGTAATGACAATTCGAAAGGTGCAGCCTATAACGAACTGGCCGACAAACGTTCGTGGGAACGCTTGAAATTATTTTTAATAGAGATCTTTACTAAATAAACCTAAAACCCCAAATGGAACAAAACTTCAAAAACCACGGCCGTATGGTCCCAGGCTATCATTATGTGCTTAGCCTTTTGTTATTAACCGGATTAATCGGATCGATTATCAATTTATGCCAATCTGAAGGAACTGCCGCTTACTATTCAGCCTCTTTAATTACACTCTTATTTGTAATTGCCGTATTTATTACGGCCTTTACACGTGCTTTTGCCTTGAAAGCACAAGACAGAGCAATTAAAGCCGAAGAAAGCCTGAGGTACTTTATTCTAACCGGCAAGTCACTTCCTGCCGGACTACAAATTCGTCAGATTATAGGACTACGTTTTGCTTCAGACGAAGAGTTTCCAAAATTAGCTGAGAAAGCAGTGAAAGAAGGTCTGAGCGAAAAAGCAATTAAACAAGCCATTAAAAACTGGAAAGCCGATACTTATCGGGTTTGATCGGTTTACTAAGAAAAGATAAAGCTGCCAGTATCCTGGCAGCTTTTTTTATGAAAGCTTTCGAGGAAATTTTTAAATAATTGCCTGACGAACCCGAACCAATTTAGTTAACAGCGCTTCTAATTGGTCTAAAGGCAGCATATTGGCTCCGTCCGATTTGGCTGTAGCAGGCTCAGGATGGGTTTCGATAAACAAACCATCAGCACCTACAGCAATGGCCGCCTTCGCAATGGTTTCAATCAGCGCTGGTTTACCACCGGTAACGCCGCTACCCTGGTTGGGTTGTTGAAGCGAATGGGTACAATCCATCACCACCGGAACACCGAATTCACGCATTTCGGGAATTCCCCGAAAATCAACGATTAAATCCTGGTAACCAAACGTATTGCCACGGTCGGTCAAAATCACATTCGGATTACCCGAGTCTTTTACTTTATCAACGGCAAACTTCATGGAACCAGCAGACAAAAACTGGCCTTTTTTGATATTAATGGTCTTCCCGGTGTTTGCAGCAGCAACTAATAAATCAGTCTGTCGGCATAAAAAAGCTGGAATTTGTAAAACATCTACATATTCAGCCGCCATAGCTGCTTCTCCACTTTCGTGGATATCGGTTACCGTTGGAACGCCAAATTCTTTACTCACTTTTGCCAAAATTTTCAAGGCTTTTTCGTCACCAATACCCGTAAAAGAATCAATTCTGGAACGGTTGGCTTTTCGGTATGAACCTTTAAAAATATAAGGGATTTGTAGTTTATCGGTAATGCCAACAATCTGCTCTGCAATGCGCAGGGCCATTTCTTCGCTTTCAATGGCACAGGGTCCGGCCATTAAAAAGAAATTATTGCTATCAGTAAATTTGATTTGTGGAATAGATTTCAGGCTCATTTAATTTCCTAATTCAGATAAAAACTTAATTCGCATCAACTGAATTTCTTCCCGGGTATAATCATCTGTACCCAGTTCATTCAGCGCCTCATCAATAGAATCGACTTCTGCACTGCGAAAATAATCATAAACTTCGTCTTGGCGGTCCTCATCAATCATCTCATCGATGTAATAATTCAGGTTGAGTTTGGTACCTGAGTTCACGATGGATTCCACCTCTCTTAAAATTTCGGCATAAGATAAACCCTTTGATGAGGCAATGTCTTCTAGATCAATCTGTCGGTCGATATTTTGAATGATGGAAACCTTTAAGGCTGATTTATTAGCAGCACTTTTGATTACCAAATCGACCGGTCGATCGATGTCATTCTCNTCCACATAAGTTTTAATGAGATTGATAAAAGGCATCCCGAACTTCATTGCTTTCCCATTTCCAACACCGGAAATCTGTTTCAACTCCTCAATTGATACCGGATAATGGGTACACATCTCTTCCAAAGATGGATCCTGGAATACAACGAAAGGAGGAATATTTTGTTGTTTGGCAATTTTCTTTCTAAGATCCTTTAAGAGGGACATCAATTGCGTATCGAGTGCTGCGGTGCCCTGTTGCGATTGCTCTTCACTCTCTTCATCGGCAGTATCCATTGTTTGATTCAGGATAAATTTCACAGAGTGAGGATTTTCAATGAATGAATGTCCCGATTTGCTAAGTTTTAGCAGACCGTAATTATCAATGTCTTTCGACAAATAATTATTGAGCACTGCTTGGCGCAGTAATGATTTCCATAGCAATTCACCCTCATCTTTTCCGCTACCAAAAAAAGCGTGCTGATGATGGCCATAAGACTGAATTTGTTGATTTTCTATTCCCAACATAAAATTCAGGATGTATTGATCATCAAATTTTTCACCAAATTCTTGGATAACGCTGAGTGTTTTATGCAGCGGTATCTCGGCATCAAAATATTTTTTCTCTGCCCGGCAGTTATCGCACATGTTATTGCAACCAGCCTCATTAAAATTCTCACCGAAATAATGCAGGATCTGTTTCCTGCGGCAAACGGATGATTCGGAATAATCGATTACCTCTTTCAGGATCTGTGTACCAATTTCTCGTTCAGAAACTGGTTTATCCTTCATAAATTTCACCAATTTCTCAATATCTTTTTCAGCATAAAAAGCTAAACAGACGCCTTCACCGCCATCACGACCTGCCCTGCCTGTTTCCTGATAATAACCTTCCATGCTTTTAGGAATATCGTGATGGATCACATATCGAACATCGGGCTTATCAATCCCCATACCGAATGCAATGGTAGCTACAATCACCTCCACATCTTCCATCAAAAATGCATCTTGTGTGTCGGCTCTAACTTTCGGCTCCAAACCAGCATGGTAAGGCAGTGCTTTTATTCCGTTTAAATTGAGTAATTCTGCAATTTCTTCAACTTTTTTCCGACTCAAACAATAAATGATACCTGATTTTCCGGGCTGACTTTTAATATAACGAACAATCTCTTTTGCCACCTCTTTTTTGGGCCTTACCTCATAAAAAAGATTTGTTCTGTTGAATGAAGATTTGAACAAAACCGCCTCATTCATCTGCAAATTCTTCTGAATATCGTGCTGAACCTTAGGGGTTGCAGTAGCTGTTAAAGCTATTATTGGAATATCATCGCCCAAAGTATTGATTACCTGACGTATTTTTCGGTATTCTGGTCTGAAATCATGCCCCCACTCCGAAATACAATGTGCTTCATCTACCGCAACGAAAGAAACGGGCACCGACTGCAGAAATTCGATGTTTTCAGCTTTCGCAAGCGATTCGGGTGCAACATAAAGTAACTTTGTGTCGCCGTTTAAAATATCTTGTTTAACCTGGGTAATTTCAGATTTATTTAGAGATGAATTGAGGAAATGGGCGATGTGATTGTTTCCACCAAAGGCCCTCAGCTGATCGACCTGATTTTTCATCAGTGCAATTAGTGGCGAAATTACAATAGCCGTACCTTCACTCATCAAAGCCGGTAATTGATAACAGATAGATTTACCACCACCTGTAGGCATGATTACGAAGGTGTCCTTTTTCTGGAGAATACTGGTAATGATCTGCTCCTGATCACCCTTGAAGTTATCAAAACCAAAAAAATTCTGTAAGTTGTCAAATAATGACTTTTTTACCTCCATCGTTCCAATTACCCGAAAATTCTAAGATTTGTGTGTGTATTAAACTTCAAAATAACATATTTTTGGGGAATATTATCGTTTTACAAAAAATAAATTACGATTGAAAGATAAATCGGAGATTCTGGCGCTTGCAAAAAAAGCGTTAACACTTGAAATTGAGGGGATTAACAGCGTTTTGCAGCAATTGAACGATGACTTTGTAAAAGCCGTTGAACTCATTCTGAAGCTGGAAGGCCGCGTTATCATCACCGGAATAGGAAAAAGTGCAATCATTGCGCAAAAAATTGTTGCAACGCTTAATTCTACTGGTACCCCGGCAATTTTTATGCATGCTGCCGATGCAATCCACGGCGATTTGGGGATCATTCAGTCAAACGACCTGGTTATTTGTATTTCCAAGAGCGGCAATACACCCGAAATTAAAGTATTAACTCCCCTACTCAAGCAGGCAGGCAACACACTCATCGGTATGGTGGGAGATGTTAATTCTTACCTTGCCAAACAAGCTGATTTGGTTTTGGATACCACTATTGAACAAGAAGCCTGTCCAAATAATTTAGCGCCCACCACCAGCACTACGGCTCAATTAGCCATGGGCGATGCTTTGGCAGTTTGTTTACTGGCCTGTAGGGAATTTAGCAGTGAAGATTTTGCACGCTACCATCCAGGAGGTTCATTGGGTAAGCGACTTTATTTGAAAGTAAGCGATTTAGCGGCCAATAATGAAAAACCAGAGGTGAGCTTGAACACCCCGGTTCAGGAGGTAATCATTGAAATTACCAAAAACAGATTGGGAGCAGTGGCAGTAATTGATGAGGGCAAAATTAGAGGCGTTATTACTGATGGAGACATCAGAAGGATGCTCGAAAAAAAGCAGTTTAACGCCGATCTACTGGCAAAAGATATCATGGGTAGCCAACCAAAAATCATTGAGGGTTCTGAATTGGCAGTGAATGCTTTGCAAATGATGCGTGAGCATAATATCAGCCAATTGTTGGTTGGGCAAGATGAAAAATATATTGGAATTGTACATCTACACGACTTATTGAAAGAAGGTATTATCTAATCTATATGAAAAACTATTATGCGCTCATTATGGCGGGAGGTGTTGGAAGTCGGTTTTGGCCAATCAGCAGAACCGCCCACCCAAAACAGTTCATCGATATTTTAGGTACTGGTAAAACACTCATTCAGAGCACTTTTGATAGGTTTACTAAAATTTTACCCGCTGAAAATATTTTTATTGTTACCAATGAACAATACCTCGAATTAGTAAAGGAACAACTTCCCGGAATAAAAGAGGAGCAAATTCTTACCGAACCGGTGATGCGCAATACAGCCCCATGTATTGCCTATGGGATGCATAAAATCAAATCTTTAAACCCTGATGCTGCAGTGGTGGTTGCTCCTTCTGATCATTTAATTTTAGAGGAAGAGGTATTTAAAAATTATGTGCTAAAAGCACTGGAAACCGCTTCGACAGAAGATTGTTTAATTACACTTGGCATTAAACCGACCAGACCGGATACTGGTTATGGTTATATTCAGTTTAATACCCAAAAAATTGGAGAAGACTTTTTTAAAGTAAAAACCTTTACGGAAAAACCTGATCTTGAAATCGCAAAATCATTTCTTCAAAGTGGCGACTTCTTGTGGAATGCGGGGATTTTCGTTTGGTCGGTAAAAAATATTCTAAAATCTTTCGATAGTCATTTGCCAGAAATGAACGAGATCTTTACAGAGGGTCGGGAGTTTTATAATACCGATCAGGAAAGAGAGTTCATTCAAAAAGCTTATTATCAATGCACCAATATTTCTATCGACTATGGCATCATGGAAAAGGCAGATAATGTGTATGTCATCCCATCTGCTTTTGGATGGTCTGATCTCGGAACCTGGGCCTCAGTTTATGAATTATCAGAAAAAGATTATGTAGGGAATGCTGTAATTCCAGCTCAAGGAGTGATGATGTACGATTCTTCCAATTGCATGGTTAACATCCCGAAAGGCAAATTGGTGGTCTTGAAAGGGCTCCATGATTTCATTGTTGTGGAAGACAATAATACCCTACTGATTTGCCCAAGAGATGAAGAACAGAGTGTAAAACAGATCGTAGCGGATGTAAAGCAAAAACTCGGCAATGATTACATTTAGTAGTTACCTCTTTGTCTTACCGCTTCATATAAAATCACCCCGGCAGAGACCGATACGTTTAAGGATTCTATCTCTCCGAACATGGGGATCTTCGCCAAATGATCAGCGATTCTAATTAAGTCGTTTGAAATCCCATCTTCTTCAGAGCCTAAAATGATAGCCGTTGGAGCTGTATAATCAGGTTGATACAAGAAATCTTCCGTTTTTTCGGTACAGGCAACCAGTTGCAGCCCCGACTCTTGCAAGAATTTAGCCGTCTTAGACAAACTTTCTACCCTACAGACCGGGAGCGTGTAAAGTGCACCAGCTGAAGTTTTGATGGTATCCGGATTGATTTGTGCAGCCCCCCTGCTAGGTACAACAATGGCGTGTACACCAGTACAAGCAGCGGTACGAGCGATGGCACCCATATTCCTCACATCTGTAATTCCATCTAAGATCAAAATTAAGGGCGTCTCCCCCTTTTCATAAATGGCAGGAATGATGTCCTCAATTTTTTGATAAATAATGGGCGAAATAAATGCCACCACACCCTGATGATTTTTCATGGTGAGGCGGTTCAATTTCTCCACGGGAACTTGTTGGGCAGTAATTTGATGCTCAGTTAAGAGTTCTTTGAGCTCAATCATTAAATCGCCTCTCAAACCTCTCTGCAAGTATAAACTTTCGATCTCTTGACCACTTTTGATCGCTTCAATAACAGCACGAATGCCAAAAACAAGCTGGTTACTCTCACGCTTAGGTTTAGAAAAGGTATGATTCATGCGGTTATTTTAGCTGTGGAGCAAAGGTAGTAAAATTAGAAACAGCTGGTATTAGCGCACTTAAACTAAAAGTTAAACAGCTTATCAACACTCCTGTAATTTATATACATTTACAATTGGTATACTTATTGAGCATTTTTTAATGATTATAAACAGTTTTTCCACATCAGGTGTGAATTCAAAGTTCATAAATTAGAAAATGTTAAGACTTCATCTCGATTAAAAAAATTTCGCTGTGCAGAACTTTTTCCAGATCATTTTTAGAAATCAATAAATTTGAAGCTATGAGCCGAGACATGGAATCAGATTACAGTCCTGAACAAAAAAGAAGTACTGGTACACCCAATCGTACCAGGTTAAATAATTTGGTGAGTGGTTTAGGGAAATTGCCTCCACAGGCTGTGGATTTGGAGGAAGCAGTATTAGGAGCCTTAATGCTCGAAAAAGATGCGCTTTCTGCGGTAATCGATATTCTAAAGCCTGAAATTTTTTACAAAGACAGCCATCAAAAGATCTTTCAGGCGATCCAAGTCTTGTTCATCAAATCCTCTCCTGTTGATATTTTAACCGTTACTGCCCAACTGAGGCAGCAAGGTGATCTGGAAATGGTCGGAGGAGCATATTACATCACAGAATTAACCAATCGGGTTGCTTCTGCTGCTAACATTGAATACCACTCCCGCATCATCTCTCAAAAATATATACAGAGGGAGTTGATCAAGATCTCAACTGAGATCATCAATAATGCTTACGAAGACACCACAGATATTTTCGATTTGCTCGATTCGGCAGAAAAAAACTTGTTCGAAATTGCACAAAATAACTTACGTCGCGACTCCAGAAAAATGGATGACATCATCCGAGAATCGCTGGATAACATTGAGAAATTAAAAGACAAAGTAGATGGCTTAACCGGAGTGGCATCTGGCTTTACCGCTTTAGACCGCATCACTTCTGGTTGGCAACCTTCTGATTTGGTAATCATTGCAGCACGTCCGGCAATGGGTAAAACAGCATTTGTATTGAGTTGTGCCAGAAATGCAGCCGTACAATTCAACAAACCGGTGGTTGTTTTCTCCCTAGAGATGTCATCCGTTCAATTGGTAAATCGTTTAATTTCCGGCGAAACCGAAATTGAGCAGGAAAAAATCAGGAAAGGGAATCTGGCCGAGTGGGAATGGCAACAACTGCATTCAAAAATTGGCCGCTTAACTGAAGCACCTTTGTTCATTGATGACACACCGGCATTAAATATTTTTGAATTTAGAGCGAAATGTCGCCGCTTAAAGGCACAATATGATGTCCAACTAATTATTGTCGATTACCTGCAATTGATGCATGGAAAAGGTGACAGCAAAAGTGGCAACCGTGAACAGGAAATTGGTAGCATTTCAAGAGCACTCAAATCGGTGGCAAAGGAATTGAACGTAGCTGTGATCGCATTATCCCAATTGAGCCGTGCTGTAGAAAATCGCCCAGGATCGAGCAAACGCCCAATGTTATCTGACTTACGTGAATCGGGTTCTATTGAGCAGGATGCCGATATGGTATTGTTCCTCTATCGTCCGGAATATTATGGATTAGAAGAAGATGAGCAAGGACGCTCCACTGCAGGAATTGGTGAGGTGATCATTGCCAAGCACCGTAATGGTGAAGTAGGCACCGTACCACTCCGATTTGTAGGAAAATATGTGAAATTTGTTGATTTAGAAGACGATTTCGGCAGCTCTGGCGGTTTCAATAATCCTGATCCTTTGGCCGGCATCTCTCCATCCAGCAATTTCGAAAAACCGAATAACTTCATCATCAAACCATCAAGAATGGATGATATAGATGAAGATCCGCTGTTTTAAAAATTCGGTAAAGAAAATAGAAATTAAGCCATTTCTTTCAATCGGGCGGAAACCGATTTGATATTTTTATTCAGCGTATCACTCTCAATTAAACCGTCACGCATACGCACAATGCGGTGTGCATGTTGAGCGATGTCTTCTTCGTGAGTCACCAAAATAATGGTATTCCCTTTGGCATGAATTTCTTCCATCAAACTCATGATCTCCACAGAAGTTTTAGAATCGAGGTTTCCAGTTGGCTCATCGGCCAAAATGATAGATGGGTTATTAATTAAAGCCCTGGCAACCGCCACCCTTTGGCGCTGACCACCTGAAAGTTCATTGGGTTTATGATCAACCCGGTTACCCAAGCCCACATTTTCTAAAGCCTTTAAAGCTCTACTATCACGGTCTTCTTTCTTCACTCCGGCATAAACAAGTGGTAGAGCTACATTATCTAATGCACTGGAACGTGGCAAAAGGTTAAAGGTTTGGAACACAAATCCAATTTCCTGATTTCTGACCGTTGCCAACTCATTATCCGTCATTTCGCTCACATTGATACCGTTGAGAATGTATTCACCTTTGGTAGGCGTATCTAAACATCCCAAGATATTCATGAGTGTTGATTTTCCAGAGCCTGATGGACCCATCAAAGCAACAAATTCTCCCTTATTGATACTCAGGCTGACAGACTTTAGCGCATGTATGGTTTCTGCACCAATTACGTACTTACGACCAATATCTTTAATGGAAATGAGCTCTTGTGCCATGATAGATTATTTTAGAGTTAAGACATCAAAACCCAGCGCTTTGTTACAGCCTATTTTGAAAAATAATTCTGCTGGAGTTTCTGATAAACCTGTTCTTTCAATAAGTCAGCATCATCCACAGTCATTCCCTTTGTGTCGATGGGCTCGTGTACCCAAAGCTGACCAACACCAGGATGAGAACCATACTTAAAACCATCGTCCCACATTAATTTCCATAGCTGATCTATACAAACCGGCACAATCGGGATCTGACGTTCAATAGCCAGGCGAAAAGGGCCATTCTTAAATTCGTGTAAGATGGGCGGATATTCGTAACCGATTTTCCCTTCCGGAAAAATCACCAGACTCATCCCCTGCTGTAAGTACTCGTCGGCTTTTTTAAAAGCTCTGAACGAAGCAATTTTACTTTCCCGGTTTACCGGAATATCAATCGTTCTAAAAAACATGCCCAGTACCGGATTTCTGACTAATTCTTCTTTACCCAAAAAGGCAAAATTACCCTGCATCATCAGGGTGATGGCGGAAATATCTAAGTTAGAAGTATGATTGGCACAAACAATATAAGGCTGATTCCAGCTCAATTGCTGTTTGTAATGATAATGGTAAAAGAAACCTGCCAAAGCTGAACTTAGAAAACCAAAGCCTTTGCGGTATTTATTCAATTTCAAATAACGTTCGGGTTTTCTGGAGTAATAATACATTACCGGGAAAAACAACAGAAAACTGAAAACAACAGAAAAAATATACCAGCCAGCGTGAAGTTTTCTTAAAAGTTTGATCATGATCATCAAAAATATAAAAAATACTTACTTTCGCGTGGTATGGAAACTGTTGTTAGCGGTATTAGAAGTACCGGAAAGCTTCATCTCGGAAATTATTACGGCGCTGTACAAAACTTTGTACGCATGCAGCAGGAATACAACTGCTTTTTCTTCATTGCTGATTATCACTCCCTAACCACCCACCCCACACCCGATAATTTACACGGAAACGTGAAGCAAGTATTGGTTGAATATTTAGCCGCCGGATTGGATCCGGAGAAAGCGACGCTTTACATACAATCTGAAGTGCCCGAAGTAGCCGAATTATATCTTTTCCTTAATATGAATGCCTATTTGGGAGAACTGGAAAGAAGCACTTCTTTCAAAGATAAAGTTCGTTCCCAACCCGATAATGTAAATGCTGGTCTGCTCACTTATCCTGTTTTAATGGCGGCCGACATTCTGATTCATAAGGCTACCAAAGTGCCTGTAGGAAAAGATCAGGAACAACATCTAGAAATGGCTCGTACTTTCGGAAATCGCTTCAACCGATTATATCAAAACGACTATTTCCCAGAACCTTATGCTTTCAGTTATGCCAAACAATTGGTTAAGATTCCTGGCTTAGACGGAAAAGGAAAGATGGGTAAGTCGGAGGGTGAAGCAAACGCGGTTTATTTAGCAGATGATGTTGAAACCATCCGCAAAAAAGTAATGCGGGCCGTTACCGATAGCGGTCCCAGCCAGGCAAATCAGGAAAAACCAGAAGTAATTCAAAATCTTTTCGATTTAATGAAAGTGGTTTCGAGCCCCGATACCTACACCCATTTTGATGAGCTGTATAACAATTGCCAAATCCGTTACGGCGACTTCAAAAAACAATTAGCCGAAGACATGATTTTGGCCACTGCCCCCATCCGTGAAAGAATTCAGGAAATTGAAAGCGATACCGCCTACCTCAAAAAAGTAGCACAACTAGGTACCGAAAAAGCAAGGGCAAGTGCAGCAAAAACCATTAAAGAAGTAAGAGAAATCATCGGGTTCAGGTCATTGTAAACTGAAAATGATGGACTGCTCATTTATAATTGTTCTAACGAAGAATTTTATTAATTTCAACCTCCATAGTTAAAAACCCAAAATAATCTTCAAAATTTAATCATGCACATTGCCATCGTTGGAAATATAGGAGCTGGTAAAACAACCCTGACCGAGTTACTGTCTAAACATTTTGGTTGGGAAGCTCAATTTGAGGCCGTGGATAACAATCCGTACCTCGAGGACTTTTACAGCGATATGAAGCGTTGGAGTTTTAACTTACAGATTTATTTCCTGAATAGCCGTTTTCAGCAGATCATCGAGTTACAAAAAAGTCAGAAGAGCATTGTTCAGGACAGAACCATTTATGAAGACGCCTATATTTTTGCCGAGAATTTGCACGACATGGGCTTAATGAGTGGCAGAGATTACGAAAACTACAGAGCTATCTTCGACAATATCACTTCTTTTATCAAAGCTCCAGATTTGTTGATTTACTTACAGGCTTCTGTACCTACTTTAGTCAACAACATCCAACGCCGCGGTCGCGAATACGAAAGTGGTATCCGATTGGATTATTTGTCCAAATTAAATGAGAAATACAAAAACTGGATTGACGGTTATAAAGAAGGAAAACTATTAATCATTGATAAAGATAACCTCGACTTTGCCAATAATCCGGAAGATTTGGGATTGATCATTCAACGTATTGAAAGAGAAATTCACGGTCTTTTTTAAAAAATCAATTTAAAACCCCACCCTCACCATGAAAATTTTAGGGGTTATTCCTGCTCGATATGCTTCCACCCGGTTTCCGGGTAAACCGCTTGCTGATATTTGCGGCAAAAGCATGATTCAACGTGTTTACGAACAAGCAAGTAAATCACACACCCTGAGCCAGGTGGTAGTAGCAAGCGACGATGAACGAATTCTGGAGCATGTTTCCAATTTCGGGGGAATGGCGGTCATGACGAGCGCTACTCACCAAAGCGGAACCGATCGATGTGCAGAGGTGATGCTACAATTTGCAGATTTTGAGGCCTGCATCAACATACAAGGGGATGAGCCCTTGATCGATCCTAAACAAATCGACCTGTTGGGCGAAAAAATCTCTGAAAATGGCGTAGAATTAGCCACCTTAATTAAAAAGATCGATTCTGAAGAAGAATTATTCAATCAAAATATTCCCAAAGTCGTTTGTAATAACAGAGGTGAAGCGATTTATTTTAGCAGAGAGACCATCCCGCATTTGAGAGGAATTCCTCCATCAGACTGGCTGAAGCACCAGACTTTTTACAAACACATTGGCATTTACGCTTATCGCAGCCAAACTTTACAAAATATTACCCAATTACCAGTTTCCGCTCTTGAAAAGACAGAAAGTTTAGAACAGCTTCGCTGGATAGAGAACGGCTTTAAGATCCATACCCTTTTGACCGAATTGGAAACACTGGCAGTAGATACACCAGAAGATTTGGAAGTCTTAATTAAAAAGCTGACCGCTGGGAATTAAATAATCAAGATCAGCACTAAAATGATGATGACAATGGCTGCAACAGACAAATAAACGCCGCCTGAAGTAAAGCCTTTCATCTCCTTTTTCATCTGCTGAATTTCTTTTCTGAGTGCTTTACGCTCCTGTGAATTTAGTTTTGACTTATCCATTGACTTGATCTCCAGAATTCGCGATTCTATTTGCTGTATGCGATCCTTCTCGTAAGTAGCAATGGAAGATTTATCACCGATAAATTTTTCATTCTCAAGCGCAAATGCATCTGAAAAATTGACTAAAATCAATAATAAAAGAGGATAAAATGACTTTTTCATTGT
>JGI25921J50272_10000126_pt1 | contig 24396 bp, 28 predicted proteins | sample LauGreSu1BDMLBSD_2_FD_50272 | JGI IMG/M metagenome (IMG submission 50272) | reverse complement strand
TTTGTTATCGGTGTTTCAACAACATCAATTACAAAATCAGATGATGGGTTTGAAACGTATGCGATTGAACCGCTAAGAAAATTATGTGTGATTCCTGTTGACGGTGCATTATATGGTACTAACTTTTCTGTTACAGAATCAATATTCGTAACTTGAGATATACTAGCACCAACTGAGGTTAAATTAAATGATGTATTAATACCACCATTTGGTATCACTAAGTTACTTCCTAATATAAATGAACGTGAGTATGATTATAATCAGGACCATCCAAAGAACCAATATATAAATCTCTACCTCTGTTAATTAGGTACGCATCGTTTTGGTAACCTACTGAAAACGGTGCATCAAAACCACTTGAGTTAATACCCATATTAACATAATGTAAATCTTCAGTACCATTATCCGCGGTTGCGACAAAGTCAGTACTTGCACCTGCAGCGGAACTTTCATTTTTTATGTTAACTTGTAGATAATTGTCGACATTACCTTGAAAATGTGCAATGTTAAAACTTCCAGAGTTTTGAACGTGTAACATTTCAGGATTATTGGTGTGTCTACTACCGCTCGGACCGATAATAACTGCGTCTTTTATGGTTTGACTACCTAAAAAAGTACTTGAACCTGTAATATTAAGTGTACCATCGATATGAGTATTTGAACCACTATCAATTAAAAATCCAGTTTTCCTTGAAGTTTGTGTACCAGTACCGACCGCGAATATTGTTTCCGCGGTTTTTGATTTGTTACCATCTAATGAGTTATATCTACCAAAAAATGCAGAACCATACGTGTTATTTGGTGTACTATTAGCATCACCATTAACCATAGTAGATGAACCACTAACCACCAAACTATTACCAACGATTGCGGTATTAGATATGTTTGAACTATCACCACCACCAATTGATGCGGTAATAAATTCTCCCTGTACTAAGTTATAGTTAAATGTTTTTGTTTGACCTGTAAGAGTATTTGAACCGCTAAAAATAATTTTATGATTATTACCATATAACAAGTTAAAATTCACTCTAGGCGAAAGTGCTGAAGTTGGCGTTCCTGATATTGGTGTGAATGAATTATCAACACTAATTGATGCGTTTGCAATATTTGAATTAAAATTTATTGAACTAGAATATGCATTTAAAGTAACTAATCCACCATTAATAAGGTTACCCGTTAAATTAAAAGGACCACTTAAACTTGAGCTATATCCTTTAACATTAATAGTTCCATTATTTAAAATATTCGCAGAAAGTTGAACAGACCCAGATATTTTATTCATTGGGTTTGACAAAGTACCAAAATTAATACCTTGTCCTCCCATAAATAAATTACTCAACGCATTCCAAGAAGATGTTGTATCGTTAGGTCCATAAAAATTAATTGTATTTCCCTGTACGGCACCAATATTATAACTAACAGTCGGTGAAAACTGCATATTATCACTTTTTTGTGGAATTGATTCACTACCAATAAAAGTATTATATGATGACATATTCCTCGTCATTCCTGTGACAGGATTTGAAGGTTTTGTATGTATATTACCACTTCCCGATATTATAATTGAACCGTTAATAGTTTGTGAACCATTAAAAATGTTACTTCCCGTAGTTGCAAAATCACCTTCCGCGGCTGTTACGAATGCCGTTAATTCACCTAACGCCATTCTGTAGGTGGTGATTCCGTCATCATAAACGGTATACCCCGTAAGACTTGGGTTTGTTATTCCTGATANTTCTGATATTAGTTTATTTTCTGCCATTTCTATAAATATTAATTTTTATGTTCTATATAATATGTGTGTGCCATCGCTACTTGTTATGATTTCACCATTTTGATTTATAATATGACCACCCTCAATGGTGTAAACATCATCTTCACAATTTAATCCACAAATAAAGAAATCATATTGATTTAATCTCGTTAAAAAATTATGTCTAACGTGGACAAAATCTAACGGCTCTTCATAATACTTGATTGTTTTCATATTAAAACAACAAACACCGTCGTGATGAGTCATTAAACCTGTACCACCACCCCAAGATTGTATAAATGGTTGTACTCCTCTTTTTGAAGGAACAACCTCTTCCCAATTCTCTTTTTTGTAAATTGGTCGACCATTAAGGTATATTTTTAAAACACCCAATCTTCGTTCTCTCTCGTCTGCCCATTTTTTATTTAATTCTTCGTTTTCTGAGTCATATGTTACCAACTGAGTGGATGTGGTCCCACTTTCACTATACTCATCAATTCTCCAACCTAATAAATCATTCCATCCGCCATCGTTTTCCAAATTACATTCAGTATATCTTTTGTATCTATCAAATACAATAGTAACATTGAAGTCTTTGGTGGTTCCTGTTGTACATAATGGAACTGTTTGGTCTGAATCAACATAATAACTTTCACTATAGGCGTTGTTAACACATTCTCCCGAATATCTAATAGCCGTCCACCTTATTCTTCTGTCTGAAGTAAACCTAAAAGATAAATTATTATCTGCGTAATCATCTATATTGGAAGAGCCACGGGTTCCAAAGTAATAAAAAACTCCACCAGATGACCAAGGTAAACTTTCCCTATTAAAAATAAAGTCAAGAGTCCAACCCTTTTCTGTTCTCCTTTTGATAAATGGACTACAACTATTAACAATGGGGTCAATAAATTGATAAGCCCAAGGTTTATTACTTAATTTTGGTGGAAACGGACAACAATACGACGGAGAATCTAATCTACCTTCACATTTTTCAATTGATGTAGTTCCCGAAACAAATCCTAAAATTAAATCTGTTTCATTTGTTGCGGTAAATCCTGTATGAATACTTAAAGCTTGATTAAAAGCCGTTATAGTAAAGTAGTGGGTCTCTCCTGTTAATCCCTCATATTCATACACATCATCATTTAATATAGTATGTTGATATGTTGGAGATATATAATTGACGAAGGAAGAATATGTAACCGTCGCTGACAACCCCGAATATATATAAGACGGGTCATTAGTCCTATTATCGTATTCAGTTAATTTGATAGTGTTTCTTGAACACCCAAAACCATTTAACGACTCATTTATGGTTAATGCGGTATATGTTATGGATGTTGACAGGTCTAAAACGTCTGAATTATAGTCATTTTCTGTTTTTGTAACCTCATAATCATAAAATTCAGAGCTATCTAACCTGATATCTAACTTCGAACCGTAAAACTTTAAAATATTTTGGGTATTCATACTTCTATAAATATCTTTCCCTCTGTTTGATATTTATATAAAAAGATTTTTAATGAATCAGTTTATAAAACAAGTAATTGAAGAGAAATTTGCCTCAAAAGCACAACAAAGGCTATTCTTTGCTAACGCGGCAAAAGAAAAAAAAGAGGGAAAGAAAGGAAAAAAAGGTAATAAATGGTCAAAGTGGGCTAAAGAGTATTCTGATAAAACCNATTTTGATAAGATACCTGATAAAGTGGAAAAAGAAGTTGATGAAATAGTTGACGTTGATGGGAACATCGCAAGAAGTGAAAAACCATCAAATATCGCAACAAAGGGAGTCACATCTCAATGGACGACCGATGATTATGTTCAATCATATATGAACACAATCGGGACTTTCGGCGCATTTGGACCGGCAAGTAAAAACATAGCAAGTTTGAAATATTGGGCTGAAGGATACGAATTATCAAAAGAGGATTTATTAGAAATCGCAATGAATAAATCGTTGGGTTATGAAGATACTATGGGTAATGATGTGGATTTTGATACCGCAGAAAATCATTTTACCAATGAATTAGGGTTATCTGACGATGAGGCTGAAGAAAGATTAGAAAAAATGGGTTATGATGAAAAATTAGCTAACACCGATAAAGTTAGATTAATTGAAAACCCTAAAAAATTCATTGAAGAATATTTGGAAAGTATTATAGCTAAAAAATCAAATGAAAACGATGTTTTAGAAAAAGAAAATCAAGAAGATTTAAACCCAATAATTAAAAGACAGATTAAAGTGTTACTTCAAACGTTAAAGGACAATGGTATTTCACCAAAAGTTATTTTAAAACAAATGGAAGATAATGAATAAAGAATTAAAGGGTAGAGAATATAATTTACCTCCTGATATAATAAAACATCTTAATTCACAACTACAGATTAGTTCAACTGATACTGTTGGTACTAATCGTGCAAAAGAATTAATACAATCAGGTAAAGTAAATTATGGTCAACTTAAAAGAATTCTTCACGATTTAAAAAATGTTGATAAATTAAGTGAACCACAAAGACATAATCTATATGGTGGTGATTTAATGGAAAAATGGGGATGGTCAGTATTAGGACAGGACAGAGACCAAATAACAAATAGAAAAGAAGGGAGAAAGAAGGCAGACGAAATGGGTGGAATTTCAGGAGAAAGAAAAAATAGTTTTTTAAAGAAACACTCAAAAAAGCCCGATTTCCTACCAAATCTTAATTTTGTAAAAAATAACTCATTCAAATCTCCCATTACTTCACTTGGGTTATTTGAAGAGATAGAAAGAATAAAAAATTTGATGTAATATGGCAACACAATTAGAACAACTTGCTGAAAAATATAGACAAGAACACATAACAAGAAATTCTTACAATTTCAAAACAGANTATAATTCTAATCACGAAAATGCGTTATCAAGTGGAGATGAAAAGGGTAAGGGAGATAACAACGGTAAAATAGGTTCTTCTATAGATATTAATGCCAGAATTGATAGTTTAGCAAGAAACCCATATAACCCATCAAATGGATACTCAGATAGCAATCCAAATGCATTGTCTGATGGTGACGAAAAGGGTAAAGGTGAAAACAATGGTAACATAGGTTCTTCTGTTGATATTAATACTCGAATTAATTTGTTAGGTAAAAACATTTATAACGACGGTTTTGGATATAGTGTGAATAACCCTAATGCAATATCAGATGGTGATGAAAAAGGTAAAGGAGAAAACGATGGTAAAATCGGCTCAATCACTGATATTAATTTAAGAAAACAAAACGTAGTTAAAAATACGTACACCAATAAAAATGAATACGGTGTGACACATCCTAACGCAATTTCAGATAGTGACGAAAAAGGAAAAGGAGATAACAATGGAGTTGTTGGTTCATTATCTGATATAAACAATAGAACAAAATCCGTAGCTTTTAACAAATATAACGGTAACAAAAACTATCCTGATTTTTAATGTCTGAAATATTAAACATATTTGAGGAACTTTTACTTGAACAAGATGCAAAACTTCTTTTATTGAGGAATGCTATCAGTGAAAGAACGCCCATTACTATTGATTATAGGAGTGAAGATGATGAAGTATTAAATGGTGTACGATATGATATTGAACCTGTTGTATTAGGAACGCACGCCAAATCAGGTAATTTAGTTTTTTGGGCTTATGTNTTTAAAGGAACATCAAAGAAAGGATTACCGGGTTGGAAAATGTTTAGAGTAGATAGAGTAAATCAAATTAAAACAAAACCAGGTTTAAATCCATTTAAATTAACTGATTTGCCAGGATACCAAAAAGGTAAAGCACCAAACGCAATGAAGTCACTTAGTAAGGTTGAGATATTTTCACCTTATTGGTTTGAAGATGATGCCAGATTTAAAAAGGACCAACCGACACAACCAGCACCACCAAAACCAAAAACGACCGCACCTACACCGGCACAACCATCACCACAACCTCAACCAAAACCAACACCTGAACCAGAAAAAGTTGAACCACAAGATATTCCAACATCCGAACCACAAAAGAATTATGGTCCTGAAGTTTTAAATAATTTGAAGGGCAAAGTAAAAGATATTGATGGGCAAAAAGTAGTAAACAAACAAGATTACGAAACTGCAGTCAAAGATTTATATAATAGAAAAGAGGGNGATTGGAAAAATTACCAAAGACAAGTTGCAGGTAATGATAGACCAGGAGAAGGGACAAGAGCAAGATTTGATAAGGAATCGAGAACAGAATTAGATACTTTATTAAATAAAGACAACATAAAGGTACAAGACGAAAATCAACCTGAAAATTTATCTGAAACTATAAAAAGGATTAAAACATTGATAAATTCGTTAGTATAAATTATATTTAGTAATATGGGAAACGGAGCAATATCAGAAAATGATTTAATGTACAAATTAGTACAAGCAAAAAAAGTAATGAATAAAGTAGATTCAGGAAACTTCGAAAGAGGTCAAATAGACGAATCAAAACTTTATGTTGAAAGTAATGAGTCAACGATGGAAATGTCACAACCACAAGTTAGACAAAACACAAAACCGGTTGGAATGCCTTCTGTTGATAGAATAGAAAATTCTAAATTACCTGACGCCATTAAAAAGGCGATGAGAGAAAACCCTATACCTCAAATTTCATTAAACGACAGTTTAGATATGGATTTTGTGAAGGGTGCAAAAAGATTAATGGAACAAGAGGGAGTTAGTTCAAAATCCCAAAAACCGACACAGAGACCATCTACCACAGGCTCTTCTAGTGTTGATATGAATGCAATTGCGGTTTTAATTGAAAACACAGTTAGAAAAGTATTAGACGAAAAATTAAATCAAATATTAACTGCACAACAAACCTCAAGTATTAATGAAAACCTTGTTTTAAAGGTTGGGGATTCAATATTCAAAGGTAAAATTACAGGAGTAAATAAAGCAAAGTAATTTTGTTTTTCAAATTTTTTTATTTATATTTTTGATATAAGTGAAGTAAATTATGTCAAAAATTAAAATATTAGCTATTCCCTCAGACCAATATGGTGTTGGTAAATTCAGGGTTATGGGTCCATACACCCACTTACAAGAAACTTACCCTAATGATTTCCATATTGATATCAAATACAATGTTGAAGATAATGATTCTGAGTTTGATGGCTATGATGTAGTTGTTTTACATAGTTTTATACACAACAAAGTTCCCTTTGAAAAAAACTTATCGAGAATCGAATGGTTAAAAAACAAGGGAGTTAAGGTAATTGTAGACATTGATGATTTTTGGACTCCTGACCATAGACACCCTATGTATCAGTCAATTATAAAAACGGAAACAAATAAAAAGAAGGTACAACTACTAAGAGCTGCCGACTATGTTTCAACAACGACAAGTGTTTTCAGAGATACAATAGCAAAAAAAATCGGATTAAAAAACATTGTTGTTTTTCCAAACGCAATAGATGAAAATGAAAGCCAATACAAATCGAATGTTGAAAAATCAGATAAAATTCGTTTTGGTTGGTTAGGTGGTTCATCCCACTTTCACGATTTGGAATTGGCTAAGAGCGGAATTTCATCTACACTTGCCGCTTATAAAGATTCAACACAATTTGTTTTATGTGGTTTCGATTTAAGAGGTACAGTAAAACAAATGGACGCTCAAGGTAAAGTTACTGAAAGACCCATAACNCCGACAGAAACTGTTTGGTATCAATACGAAAGAATGTTTACTGATGATTATAAATCATTAGANGAAGATTATAAAAATTTTCTTCTAACATTCAAAGACGAACAATACGATGATATTAATAAACCATACAGAAGAAGATGGACTAAAGAAATTTCAAAATATGCATTAAATTATAATACATTTGATGTTTCGATAGCCCCACTTGTTGACAGTGAGTTTAATTCAAATAAATCACAATTAAAAGCAATTGAAGCGGGATTTCATAAAAAAGCATTAATTGCAAGTGAATGTAATCCTTATCTTATTGATTTAGTAAACGCGGTTGATGAAGGTAAGTTCAATAGTAAAGGAAANGCCTTACTCGTTAACACAAGAAGAAATCACAAAGATTGGGCTAAACATATGAAAAGATTAATCGAAAATCCAAATATGATTGAAGACTTGGGTAATCGACTATATGAAACAGTTAAAGACAAATATTCATTAAGAGTTGTCAATAACACACGAGCAGAATTTTTCAAATCAATTATTAACAAATAAAAACAACAATTATGTATTATTTAGTAACTATCGGTTATGAAACCGAACAAATGGACAGAGAAGGTAACCCACGTATTAAAAAAGTAAAATACGTCCTTCAAGCAGAATCAGTTGAAGAAGCAACTCTTGTTGCAGGAAAATACCGAGCAGGTGATATCCGCGGTAGCGAAAGTTTGAGTGTAGTTAAAATGCCGATTGAATGTGTAATCGATGAAAAAAACACACCAGAATATTATAAATCATAAACATAAAAAAAATGGAATTCTACAGTCGTGAAATACAAATTATGCGTCAATCACAAAGCAAAATGGCTTTGGAATACGTTCAATCTGTAGGTGTATCAGTTACATTAGAGGAATTAGTAAGAATCACCGATTTATTCGTTGAGATTTGTTTGAGACCTCAAGATGAAGACCTTAAAAAAAGAATTAAGGCATTAGATAAGTGGATTTCAGAAAAAAGAGTAACCCAATAGTATGGAAAAAGATAAGGTTCAGGAGTACATTAGTAAATTAATGGAACTGAATAGTAAAATTGAAGATGTCGATGATGAGTCTTTAGAGGATGATGAAATGTTAAACGATAATTTCATCCAGACTCTGAACAATGTTTTAACGTCATTGAACAAAGATGTTGAGCAAGAGATGATGAAAGGGGTAATGGAAACACCCCAACAAGTATCCCCTTCATCAATATTCACCGTACCCGTTAAAGTCAAAAAATTAGACCCAAATGCTGTGATTCCTACATACTCAAAAGACGGAGATGCGGGTATGGATTTAACAATTACAAATATTAAAGAACATACCACTTTCAGTATTTCATATGGTTTTGGTATTGCAATGGAAATCCCTAAAGGTTATGTTGGATTAGTTTTCCCTCGTTCATCGGTTAGAAACCAAGATTTAATATTATCTAATTGTGTTGGAGTAATTGATAGTGGTTATAGAGGTGAATTACAAGCCACTTTCAANAAAACACAGGGTTTGGATAGTNTATCATATAACGTGGGTGAAAGAGGAGCTCAAATCGTTATTTTACCTTACCCACAGATAAGGATGGTTGAGTCTAATGAATTGTCAAATACCGAAAGAGGTGAAGGTGGATTTGGTTCTACGGGTAATTAGATGATATTTATCATAAAATAATAGTTTATATTAAATTAAAAAGACCTTGTTGAAACCAAAATTTAAATCAGTTGTAGAAGACAAAAAAACAACTCATAAAGAGAGAATCAGAGAACTAGTTAAAAGACCAAAAGAAAAATTCCTAACAAAAAATCAAGAAGAATACTGGAAAATATTAGGTGATAATCAAATCACCTTGTGTTTTGGTCCCGCGGGTGTTGGTAAATCCTACATAGCAATGAAAAGAGCGGTTGACCTCTTATGGCAGGAAGATAATAAGTATGAAAAAATTATAATTGTAAGACCCGCGGTTGAAGCTGAGGAAAAACTCGGTTCGTTACCCGGTGGANTAGAAGAAAAATTAGACCCATACATATACCCTTCATATTACCTACTAAATAAGATTATAGGTAAAGAATCGAGAGAAAGGTTAAAAGATGAAGGTTTTATCGAAGTTGCTGCTTTAGCGTATATGAGGGGTTGGAATGTAGATAATACAATTCTAGTATTTGAAGAGGCTCAAAATGCAACGCCAGCACAAATAAAATTATTACTTACACGTATTGGTTTTAATTCTAAGTTTTTCTTATCAGGAGATTTAGAACAATCGGATAAATTTAAAGACAAAACAAAGTCAGGACTATACGACGCCAAAAAAAGATTAGAAGGAGTGAGAGGTATCGGTGTGTTCGAATTCGGAACTGAAGACATTGTTAGAAATCCAATTATTTCTGAAATCTTAGAAAGATACGATTGATAATAAATGTAATTATGCACAATAAACCCACATCGTTTATCATAATGGTGTGGGTTTATTGTTTACTTATAAATCTATCTATGTTATATTTTCATTATGGAAATATACATTAGTATTGATGGAGTTTTAAGAAACACAATTCAAAAATTCGATTACCATTACCACGATTATTTCATCAACTCTGAAATTGAAGAGGGAAATGAACAAGAGTCTTTTGAGTATGGGAAAGAAAGCATAATCCAAAATGATAATCTTTTAAATTATTATAAATTCCAATCTAAAGAAGAATATGATAATTTTTTATATATCGATTATCCAATCGAAATTTTTGGACACGCTACACAAAGTTATCAAAATGCTTTCATTCACCTTAATGAATTCATTTATGAACACAAAGAACACAACATAACATTAGTTGGTATTAATGAATTGGGTAAAGCGAAAGCCGCTACTCTTTTCTTTCTCTCAAGAAATGGGTGTATGTCAAATAACATAAAATTTTCAAGAGATACTGAAATAGATAATCTTTGGAAGGAATGTGATTTATGGATTACCGATAATAAAAATATTATAGACAAGTGTCCTAAAAATAAAACGGCAGTAAAGTTTAAAACACAGTATAACGAATACTTTACTAATGGAATAGAAATTGATAAATTAATAGAAATTGATAAATTATGGTTGAAGTCTTCGGAAAATATTATTACATCGACCTTGATACGGTTACAGAAGTTTGTAGAACAGGTAACACGATTAAAGATGACGATGGGGGCGAATCGCTCGAAATAAACATTTTTAAATACGAAATAATAAAAATGTGTCTTGAAAGAGTTCTTAACGAATTCGATGAATCAGATGAAGAGATGGGTCTTTTCGCACAAAAAGATACCACCATATCGTTCAGATTAGCATTTAACACATTAGTAAAAAATAACATCTTAATAGAAGAAGAAAATGAGTAACATTGAAAAATTAGAATCCTCTTTAGGTAGGATTGAAAATAAAGAAAACGTCATATATTTTTTAACTTACGACACAAAGAACAACGCAAGGGCAGCAGTTAAGAATATCTATGATATGGCATTAACCTTAAAAGAAAATGGTTACAATGCTAAAATATTAGTAGAGGATAAGACCTACGGTGGAGTAGAGTCTTGGTTAGGAGAAGAATATAATACTCTCGAAGTTGTTTCAATTAAAGACGATAAAGTTGAAATTAAAGTAGAAGATGTTATAGTAGTACCTGAACATTATTCAAACGTATTACCACAATTAACTAATATTAAATCAGTTAAAGTGATGTTGGTACAACAAAAGGATTATATGTTTGAAACATTACCTATTGGTAGTAGATGGGNTGATTATGGATTCGATAAGTGTATCACAACAACCGAATCAACAAAAAAATATATCAAAGAATATTTTCCTGAAACATTNTCACATCTAATNCCNCCATTCATTGGTGATAATTTTAAACCATCGGATAAACCATTAAAACCATATGTGGCAATCAGCTGNAGAGACAGATTGGTACACAGACGAATTATTTCTGAATTTTATATTAAATACCCACAATTAAGATGGGTAACTTTTAGAGATATGGTACAAATGTCATATGATGAATTTGCGGATAACCTCAAAGAGTGTATGGTATCGGTTTGGGTTGATGATGAATCAACATTCGGTACATTCCCATTAGAGTCTATGAAATGTGGTGTACCGGTTATTGGTAAAATACCAAATACTGAACCTGATTGGTTAAGTGAAAATGGTCTATGGACTTACGATTCAAATAAAATCGTTGAGATATTAGGTACATTTGTTTTGGCTTGGTTAGAAGGTGTTGAAATCACTGAAGAAGTAAAAGATAAAATGAAACAAACTGTTTTACCATATAACAAAGAAACACACAACAATAACACCTTAGCAATTTTTAACTCACTGATATCAATCAGACAAGAGTCAATTAAAAGTGCTATTGAAAAACTTAAAGTAGAAGAAACTGTATGAAAAAAATAACAATTTTATTACCAATACATAAAATTGGGGAAGATGAATCTGTGATGTTAGCAAATGCTTTGGAATCAATTGAAGATTTTCACAATGATATTAAGTTAACAGTAATTTCCCCAACAAGTGTAAAAAAGAAACTTGAAGATTTTGATTTCGGTCAAAAATTGGAGGTTAAATTATTAGAAAATAAAACAAATGAAACCGATTTTGTAAGTCAAATAAACTTAGGCATCGATGATTGTGATACTGAATGGTTTTCTATTTTGGAAATCGATGATGAGTATAAGACAATCTGGATTAATTCAATGGGTGAATATATTCATAATAATCCTGAAGTTGATGTTTTCTTACCTATCGTTAAGGACATTAATGGAAACGGTGAATTTATTTCTTTTACGAATGAATCTGCTTGGGCGTATGGATTTACCGACAACCAAGGTTTTATTGACAATGAAGTTTTAATGGAATATCAAAACTACCAAACTAGTGGTGGTTTATTTAAAACAGAAGTCGTTAAGGAAAACGGTAAACTTAAAAATAATATCAAATTGACTTTCACATATGAATTTCTTTTAAGATTAACACACAATGGTGTTAAAATTATGGTTGTTCCAAGAGCAGGATACCAACACGTTAACTTTAGAGAAGATTCACTTTTTTGGTCATACAAAAATGGAGAAGACGGACAACTAAACGAAAACGAAGTTAAATTTTGGATTGAAACTGCTAAGAAAGAATTTTTCTTTAAAAATAAAAGAGATGTCAATTATGTAGAAAGCTAATGCCAAGAAAAAGGACCCAAAAAATTTATTTTGGGGAGGACCAAGAGAAGGCAGTAGTCAAATACCTTGAAAGTGTTGATGAGGCAGAAAGAAACAAGATATTCAACGAATATTTACGAGAACCCCTGATTATAATGGTCGAATCAATTATTCGACGTTATAAATTATATAGAAAAGATTACGAATTCGAAGACTTACATACAGATACTATGTCATTTTTAATGACTAAGATTAGTAAGTTCGACCACACCAAGAATCATAAGGCGTATTCTTATTTTGGTACCATCTGTAAGAATTACCTTATGGGTGCAATACAGAAAGATACCAAAGACAACAATAGAACAGTGTCTTATGATGACATATCTAGTGATATGGAGGACAATCCCGAGTATTCATATACAATAGATGAATCGGTATTAGACTACAAAGATGTTATCATAAAGATGACAGTTCAATTAGAGGATTTTATAAACACTGAAGAACTCAGTGAAAACGAACAAAAATTAGGGTTTGCCCTACTTGAAATTTTTAGCAACTTCGATAGAATATTCCAAGTTGGTGATGGTAATAAATTCAATAAAAACTTAATATTACTATCGTTAAGAGAAATGACCTCCCTGAACACTAAAGAAATAAGGGTTGCTCTTAAAAAATATCGAAAAATGTACGATGGTGTTATTTTTGGTTTTCTAAATTCATAAAATATCTATTTATGTATATGAAAGACAGAAAAAGAAACATATCGTTGGATACGGAATCCGCATTAGCATTAATGCAGGAGATTTACAATGATATCGTAGAAAATAGAAATACAGCATCTCTCATAATGAAAAAAATGTTGTCATTTATGAAAGATGCTGAAGATATGAGTACTATTGGTCCTGTCATCAAAGAACAGCAAAAAATCCTAAATGACTGTACCGAAAAGAAAATATCTTTAGTTAAACTTCAAGGAGCATTGTTAAAACAATCTTCAGGTGGTGGAAAAGAAGGATTTTCAAAAATGACTCTTTCTGAAGAAGATAGGGAATTATTGGAAAAATTAGTCAATGAAGGTGACGATAATAACGTTAAAACCGCAAATTACGATAGTTAATGGCTAATACACAAAGAGCATTAATAAGAGCCAAACTTGATGCTATTAAAAAATTGGCAGACGAAAATGACAAGGTAGTAGACGACCTATTTGATAGGGTTAAAGATGAATTACCTGATATTGATGGTCTTGTCAAAAGGAAAATAGACGATTTTAAGAATAGTAGGAAAGCAAAACAAACTCAAAAGAAAGATATTTTTGGTGAACTTATAAAAACATTCGAAGGGTTTTTAGGTTCAGAACAATCAACAAATCCAAATGCATCAACAAGTAAACCTGTAATTAAAAACAAATTAAAAAAATACGCAAAGGAATCTGCACGTATTACAGGTAGAGAATCCAAAAACATTGTTATGGATTCTGTTAAAACTGCGTTCTTTAGTGGTGGTGTTTGTGGTGCAAATACACTAATGCCGGCAAATAGTGTAGACATTTCCCCAAAGGAAATTGATTTTTTAAATATGCTTAAAGTTACTCCTGATAGTAGCACGGGTAACATTATGTATGAATCCTCAACAACTACAGGATTTGTAAAAATGAATAAACAACTCTATGACCAATTTGATGCCGGTTCTTCATATTTCTTTAATAATAAGGATTATAAGACAATCTTTACTATGGATTGGAATAACGGTGCACAAGCATATAACCTCGGTGGTTTACAAGGCGTATCAGGAACTACAACAGTTGAAAACTTTCTAACCGACTACTATTCTAATATCGAATATCCCGACATTTCGAATATTGTGAAGCAAGCAATGATGATGACAATACAGGGGGCCGATGACGCTCCACAATCATTCACCGCATCAACAAATAATTTGAATAGAATATTACAAAAACTATTTGCCATTTGTAATAAAAAACAAAAAACTAAACCACTAAATCAAAATCCCATCGACCAATTAGACAATGAAGATGATGAGGAAAATTATTTTGATTTTGATGATGTTGAAGGTATTGATTTAGATGATGAGAATGCAAGATTAAGAAGAGTATTAAGATTTACAGATTGTAATAATTTTGAGGTTCCGGTAAACAAAAACCATTTAGAAGATTTCTTACATTTTTCAGATAAAAATGGTCCTGATATTGATTCAGTTGTGGATAATACATTGAGTAAAGTTGCATCAGAGAGTCACGAAAAATCAGGACTCTCAGTTGATTTAGGAAATTTACAAGCAAATATCACTGGTTTGTTTATTCTTAATTTACCAAAAGCATTAATACAATCTATTTTATCTCCTAAGTTATTTTTACCGATTGTTGTAGTTTACAAATTAATCAAAGGAGCGGTATTCAGTGCTGCCGAAATACTAAAAAGATTAGCTAAGTTATTTTTCGATATTGTAAAAAAGTTATTTTGGAGATTTATTGAAACTTTTTGGAGATTTATTAAAAGAGATTTATTAAATTTTATAAAAAGAATAGCCGCAAAAATTATATTAAGAAAGTTCAAAAGATGGAAAGGTATTCTTTTGGCTTTGATTACATTATTAATGAAAATCTTAACAACTAAATTAGATAGTTGTGAGGCTATATTCAGCACCATACTATCAACAATAAATGGTGCTTTAAGCCAATCAATAAAAATACCAATACCGGGTATTCTCTTAATGTTAGCAGATAAATTACCAGGTTTTAGTGTAGATGAAGCTTATATGTTAGCAATTGAAAAGATGACGAGAAGTGGACTTCAAACAGGACCACTTTTTGATAGAGAAAATAAATGGAACACCGCAATTAAATCAACGATGGAGGCTTATAGCCAAACAATGGATGAAAAATCATTTGTAAAAATTGGTTTAAAACCAGCAGTAATACCTTCTGGTCCGGGTGGTGCAATTATTTCACCAATGATTGTTGGTGCAGGTAAAATATTCTAAAATGGATAATAAAACATTAACTGAAATCTATTCAAACGCAAAAGATAAATCAAATAAAACATTATTTGAGGCTAGAGATTTTTTAATTGAGGAACACGAAAAAACAAAACAGCTTATTATTGATTTAACAAGGCATTTAGATACCGTACAAGAATATTACGAAGAGATAAACAAAGAAATAGGAAATAGAACCGCTTTATGAAAATAATTGATGTCGCCGTCTGTACTAACAATAGAGACCCAAAAGGAATTGGTAGAATTAGATATCGACCATATGGTCAATTTCTAAGTGAAATTGCTGCAGGACAAAATTATGATGAATGGGACGAAAAGGACCCATTCATTGCAATTCCGTTTCTACCCGGACACATCAATATTATACCCAAAGATGGTCAATCAGTAAAGTTAATTAAATACGATACTGATAAAGATAATCAAAACGTGGAATATGTACCGGGACCATATACATCTCCACACGACTTTGAATCTCAAACATTTACCCCACAACACCAAGATACAACATATGGAGGTGTTATTGCTGAAAGACTTCCCGATTTAAGAGATAAAGCAGGAAACTATATTGATAGGAAATCATTTGGTACAATGGCTACTTTGGATGATACCGCATTAAATGGAAACTATGGTTCTGATATAGTTTTCACAAAGAATGGTATGATGTTAAGAGGTGGTAAACTCATAAATAAAGAAGTCCCAAATCCAAAATTTAGAAAAAGGTTAAGTGAGGTTCCTTTGATGTCAGAAAAGATGTCAAAACTTAATCTTAAAAAGTTTCCAAGAACTATGTCGATTAAAGATGAAAAAATCACCATATCCAAAATCGCGGTAAATAAAATAAAACACCTTGTTGAATATACCATTGATGATTTAACAACACCAACAAAGGTTGACGTATTTGTTTATAAAATATTGGACACATATGGCCCCATTTTCGACACAAACTATTTTAGTAGTGGAACTCAAATAGATTTAAATGATACAAAAAAGGTAAAACTAATTAATTCAGATAATTCACTAACAGGTGCAACTGCAACAATATCAATTGACACGTTTAAAACTGGTTATATAGAATTACGAGAAATCTTACATATAATTCACACAGATAGTTTACAAAAAATTAGTACTCTTTATAGTAAAGATGATGTACACCCATTCTATTTCAGACCAACAAACGAACTATTAACAAGAACAACAATATCAGATTCACAAAAATCGAATCGTAAATCGTTCATAGATAATATTCAGGTCAGAGGAGTTGGTAGAGGTCACGGATTGATTTTCTCGAAAGAATTTGCAAATCCGCTCCCTTCAATTAAAACAAAAACGATAAAAGTTCTTAGACCCGAGGACAATAAAGGTGAGCAGACATTTTCAAATTTAATATCCGATAAAATGTATTTTGTATCTACAAGTACAAACAAAGGACCTAAAAAAAGTGTAGATTTCACAAAAATAGACAATTACGAATTCACTCAGGAAGACTATCTTATGGAAATTGAACCCTCAACCTACGCAACTGTTAGGGGGGAAGTTTTAATTCAAATAATAAAAAAGATGTATAAATTTTTGGTTGGTCACGTACATAACTGGGCCGAACCAGGACATATGACAACCGAAGATATGTATGTTTTAGAAAATCTTATCGATTCTATGGAGAATGATTTAATAAACCACTCAATTAGAATTAACTAATTGATATTTATTAAATAAAAAGATGTCATATTTCCGTTCATATTTCAATAAAAACAACACCTTAATTAAGGATTCACAGGTTAACACCGCAAAAAATCCAAATACTGAGATTTTTTATGGTTCGGGATTCTCTAAGTATATCTTCAGAGTCAATTTAGATGATTTAAAATCAAAAGTTGATAGTGGTGAATTTGTTTTAAATTCAAACACAAGACATTACCTAAATCTAACTAATACCATATTTGGTGATGAGTCGCTTAAAGGAGTAAAAAGAGGTACAGGTAGAGAAAGAACAACCTCTTTTGACCTTATCGTATTCAAAGTGTCTGAATTTTGGGATGAGGGAGTTGGTTTTGATTATGAACAAGTTTATGATTACACTTCAGGTAATGAAACCTTTGACCAAAGACCATCGAACTGGTTTAATAGAACTACATTAGACCAATGGACAGAAGAGGGGGTTTATTCTGCAACACCACCAACAGGTTCCACAATTACTGAAGTTCATTTTGATAACGGAAATGAAAACTTTAAAGCAGATATTACAAGTTACGTAAATAGTATATTAACGGGTACAAGTATTAACTACGGATTAGGTATTGCATTTGCCCCCGAATATCAAAACATCACAAACGAGGTTGACCAATCGGTATCATTTTTCACAATGTATACTCAAACATTTTTTGAACCATTTGTCGAAACAGTATTTGACGACCAAATAGATGACAATAGGGAAAACTTTATTGCTGATATCAATAGAAATCTATATTTATATGTCACAAAAGGTACTAATTTCTACGACTTAGACGTTTTACCAACAGTTGATATATTAGACAGTACAAACAACCCAATTGCGGGATTATCTAACCTCACCACTACTAAAGTTCGTAAAGGTGTTTATAAGGTTACATTTGGTATTAGTGGTGTTCTTTGTGACGGTAAAAGATTCTTCTACGATAAATGGAAAGGTATTGAAATAGGTGGTATTTCATTTAGTGACGTTAAACAAAAATTTATCCCTAAACCACATACAAGTCTATTCACTATTGGTGAGAATCAAACAGAATTAGAAAGATANGTTATTCAATTTTTTGGTATTAAATTAAACGAAAAAATTAAACGTGGAGAGTTTAGAAAAGTAGTTGTCACTCTAAGGTCAATTAANCAACCTAAATCGGTTTTATTTGACGAGGTTTATTATAGGGTATATGTNAAAGAAGGACTTACCCAAGTAAATGTGTTTGATTGGACTAAATTAGACAGAACAAATGAAAATTCGTTTATNTTAGATACAAGTTATATGATACCAAGAGAGTATTGGGTCGAAATAAAAGCTAAAACACATACCGAAGAGATATTCTATAGAGAAGAATTGAAATTTGAAATTATATCAGAAAAATAAAACTATTTAAGAATATGAAAAATTTAGAAAATGTTATTAAAAAACANATATCAAAACTCGTAGAACAAAAAACGGGTAACTATATGTTTTTTAGTAATTTAGAACAAATCAAAAGACAATGTGAATTGTTATTAGAAATAGACGAAAATAAGGTTAACGAAATACTCAATAACGGACACGATTGGGCTGATGACCATATAACGGTTGCCAAAGAAAATTTGGACCAAGTTTTTGATTTTATGATGAATCAAACAAAGGGTCAAGATACTGAAATGGATGAGAGTTTATTAAGTGAAGAATACCAAATAGACGAGAGTAGAAATTGTCCTACCGACCCAGGTAAATGGGCAGCATCTAAAGCGGCTGCTAAATCAAAATTCGATGTTTACCCAAGTGCATATGCAAATGGTTGGGCGGCAAAGAACTATAAGAAAAAGGGCGGTGGATGGAAAAAATGTAAAAAATAATCGATATGAAGGTACTTGTAAGTAAAGAAGATTTTAAATACATTCAAGAATCAATCGAAAAGGGTGATGTTTTAGTAGAAGACCTTAGACGTTGGTTTAAAGAAAAGTGGGTAGATGTCAGTCGTAAGGTAGATGGTAAACACCCACCTTGCGGTAGAAAAGACGCAGATGGTAAATCATATCCAAAATGTAGACCATCGAAGAAAGTATCAAAAGAAACCCCTAAAACTGCAGGTTCTTATAGTAAGAAAGAAAAGAAAGCAATGACTTCTCAAAAGAGAAGAGCNGAAAANAAAGACCCTAAAATTGGTAAGGGTAATAAACCAACAATGACAAAATTTGATGAAGGAATGGAAAACAAAATAAAGGTTGATTTTTCTATACCAAACAATGTTACACTATACCCAACATTGGTTAATGAAAATATAGAAACATCCGCAGCATTAACATACCACGTATTAGCAAAAAAACCACTAATAGAAAGTGTTTATAAGTTAGGTACTGATAGTTTCTATGAGTTATTAGAAGAATCTAAAGAACTATATTTGAGTGGTGAATTAGATTTATCTGACGACGATTTAACATTCATATATGAAAATGAATACGGACCAATCGAACAAACTGATTATGAAGTAACTGATTTATTAAATGAAGCTGAATACCAAGGACGTAAAGTACAATTAGGAAAAATTATGCAAGGAGACGTAAAGAAATTCAAAGTTTATGTTAAAAATGCAAGTGGAAAGGTTGTAAAAGTAAACTTTGGTTTTGGTGGTAAATCAGCAAAAGGTAAGGTTATGAAGATTAAGAAAAATAACCCCGAAAGAAGAAAATCATTTAGAGCTAGACACAATTGTGACAACCCAGGACCAAGATGGAAAGCGAGATATTGGGCTTGTAGAACTTGGTAATTAATAATAGTTTACAACAATCCCACATTCAAGGAGGAGTTGGAGTGATTTCTTTTGAGATTCATCCCACTTCTCCTTATTTTTTGTGGTACATACCTCTTTACAGTAAACAGTCTTAATTCCACTGTTTACTATACCTCTAGCACAGTCCATACACGGTAACCCCGATGTCAGATATATGGTGGAACCTTTTAATGGAGTTCCAACCCGAGCAGCGTTGTATATTGCATTACGTTCTGCGTGTTCGAACCAGAAGTACTTTTCAGGTCTTTCCTGACGTTCTTCTTTCGAATCATCCATTCCCCTCGGAAATGAATTATAACCCGTAGAAAGGACCTCATTGTCCTCACCAACGATAACTGCGCCAATCTGTGTGGATTGGTCTTTAGATTTTAATTTAACCTGTTCAGCTAAACCCAAAAAATATTCTATCCAATTCATATTAATTTGTTAGGAATCCAATACCATACTCTATCGTCCGAATATCTGTTTAAGGATTTACCCTCTTTTTTTTCTATTAATTTACTTATTTGTTGTAAGTGTTCCTTATTCTTCATATCAACACCCACCATAAAACCATCTCCGTCTTTTACGTATGAAGTTTCTTTCATTGGTTCTACATACTTCCCCTCATCGTACAACCTCAACATTTTTACCATTTCGTCCTTTTTCATTTTGCACTCAATACTTCTCTCGTAAATGAGTTTTTCAAGGACATCAGTTCTTAATTTACTATAATCTGTTTCACCCATAGCACAAATATAGTGTATTTTTCAGAATATACAAAAAACAAAAAACCCCCGATTTCTCGAGGGTTTTAAAAAGTATTATGAAAAAATTATAAAATAACTTTACCGTTATAGTGTACGGCCTCATTAAGTATTGATTTGCTATTATCAGAAAAAGAAAGATATCTTTCATACATTTCTTGTAAGAAACCTTGAATACTACCCCAGGCTTTACCAGCTAAATTTGACGCTCCTTGAGCTATTTGGTTTGCTTTATCACCTATTGCAGTACCCACTTGCCTTGCTTTATTACCTATTGCTGTACCCACATCTGAAAGACCTTGTTTAGCTTTATTGTACATTCCTGAAGCCCAACTAGATGCATTTTCCCAAGCCACACCTATACTATTTTGGATACTAGCCCAACCATTTTTCAAGTAGTTACCAAAAGTAGTCCCAAGTTCTTTTATTCCTGCCATCGCCACTAAGAATTTAGCGTATGCTGCTGTTCCCAATGACCTTGCGTGGTCGATGAGATATTTACCAACTGCAAGTGTTGAGTCTTTTAATGCTGATAGTTGTTGACCAACCCATTGAGCTCCTTTTTCAAGTGCAATACCTGCTTTTCTAAATGCCGCCACAGTGTCTTGTGCTATCGCTTGGCCACTTTTAATAACTGCCTGACCTGTCGACGCTATAAATTTTATAATTGCATTTCCAATAGCCGCACCAACTTTAAAAATTGATTGACCAATTACGAATACAACTGCAGCACCATAAACAACAATTTTAAATGTTACTTTAGCGAAAGTAACTATTGTCTCAGTAACCCCTTTAATTACGGTGTTTGCACCTTGTTTAACCGCAGTCACTGCTTGATTTGCGGCTTTATTAACTACCTGACGAGCTTGTTGTCCCGCCACCTGACCAGCTTGTTGACCTTGTGTAAATGCCGAAGCCGCTGTTTGTTCTTCTATAATTCTTGAAATCAATTGTTTGAGTTCAGATTCTTTTAGTTGAATTACTCTTCTTTTCATCTTATAAATGTTTTTTTTATTTTATAATATATAAATATCTGTTACATAATAAAAAACCCCCGAATAGTCGGGGGTTTTTATAAAATAAGATAAAAAATATTATCTTAATGTGTTCATATCGAACGTTTGTACACCTCTCACTGTGATTACACCGAAGTAACGGTTGTTAACCATTTTCTTAGCGTAACGAGTCATAATACCCTTAATTGGGGTCATATTGAAAGGATTATACATTGTTGGAGTTAATTGAAGTGGAACATATGGTGCGTATACATAACCAGCGTCTAACAATGACTTACCTTTGTGTCCAATCAAAATTTTGTTTGCTGGGAAGTAAGGGTCACGATATACTTGGTAACGACCTGCTAATGTACCTACTTTCTCAATACCCATATTGTATTGGTCTTGCTCAGGATGAGCGTTTGATACGTGGAAATATTCTAAATCGTCGAATACTGCAGATACTTCTGAAGATACGATAATCCAGTTAGCACCACCTCTCAAAGTAGTTTTATGGATTTGAGCTGAAATCTGATTAATCTTAGTGATTAATGTTTGGTTCCAGTCTTTTTGAGTGTAACCTGCGAATGAAGAACCACCGTTTCCGTATTTCCATTCGTTGTAGTCCCACTTAGCTGTCCAAGCGGCACCTTTACGTAAGTCACGTAAGATTTCACGGTCAACCTCAGCTGCGATTTGCTCAGATAACAATGCTGTTAACTCAGCTTCAGCGTCGATGTTGTGGAATGCACTTACGTCTTGTGCTAATTCTGGAGACCAGCTAGCTCTTAATTTTCTTTCTACTACAGAAACTGTAACAGATTCTAAATCGAAAGATACTTCACCGATTTCNTCTTCAAATTCTAAGTCATTGTATACTCTGAAAGTCAAAGTAACGTCTGAAGCTTGGAATGTGTTAGATAATTGAGATGCNGTAAAACCTGTAGTTGCACCGTTGTAGTTTTGTAAATCTACATTGATGTAAATTACACCTTCCTCATCACAAACATCTTGGAATCTACCTCCAGGGAATGCTGAAGTTGCTTTTGAACCGTACTCGATAATACCTTTACCGTATTTTTGAGTTACGATGTTGAAGTTTTTAGAAGCTCCACTAACGAAAATTTCAGCACCTGCTAAGAATTCTTCAGTATCCATTACAGAACCGTTAGGTCCGATAAGTTTACCTTGACCATCTTTAGTGAAACCTGAGAATTTAACAACTAATGAATCTTTAGTAGTACCAGTTAATGATGCTCTTGTTACATCAGATACAACACCGTTAGAGAATGCTACAACTGCAGCACCTGCTAAAGTTACACCTGAATAAGAACCTTTAGAGTAATCGAACAATCCTGTATCAGGGCTGTTACCATCNCCTGACTCGTAGAAACGGTCATAAAGGTTTAAACCAGAAGTATAACCAGCNTCTTGAGCGTCAGTGTTACTTGGCATCTTGTAAGGTGCGTAGTGCTCATTAAGTGAGTTACTTTGTCTGTTTTGGATTTTAGGTACAAAGTAGAATAATTTACCGATTGGTAAGTTCATTGCTTGTACAGAAACGATATCGTTTGCTAATAATTTAGAGAAAACACGACGAATGATTGGGAAAACCACTGTCTCAAATGAACCTGAAGCGTCAGATACTGCTGCTTCGTTGATTAAGTAAGATGCTTGGTTTTCGTATAATTGTGCGATGTTATCTTTTTGGTGACCGCCAAGACCCTCAAGGAATCCCAACTCGTCCCATTTTTTGATGGTATCTTCTTTGATAACACGAAGGTGCTTAAGACCGATGTTACCAACCATACCTGATTCTAATAATGCTCCCATTTTTTTTGGATTTTATTTTTTTAAATTTTTATTATTTTATTTTATTCATCAAATCTTTCATTCTTCTGAATTGTGGATTTTCATAAGCTTTTGACTCTGAAAGAACCTCGGTAGAAGAAGTTGTTGGATTAGATGTAATTTTATCTACAATAGCCTCTGTCATTGGTTTTTTATTGTCTAATTCAGAGTTAATTGTAGAATAAAGATTTTTGGACTCTTTTATAGTAGAAACTGAATCAAATCTTTTTAATATATTCATTTTCTCCTGTTTAGTTGTTGAATGTTCTGTAAACAATTTGGTTGCGAATGCTAAATTTGCGTTGAAAGTAGCGACTTCGTTCAATTTTTCTTTGAAAAGCACAAGAGCTTTTTTGTACTCTTCATTCTTTTCTCTAAGAACTTGAACTTGTTTTTTAAGTGTTGATACTTCCTCATTAGTTACTGTACCCGCTTTGAAAACATTCTTAGCTGATAAACCAGTACGATTTTGGTCGTTTTTATCTCCGTGACGGTTTGTTTTTGTACGTGCCGCTTCGGTTGCTTCAACCTTTTTAACTTNACCTTCAACAGGCTCAATAACATCTTTTTCCTCTTCGTCAAGTTCGATTTCAAAAACGGTTCCGTCTTCATCAGAAGGTTCGATATCATCATCTTCCAACATAGATGTGTCTACAT
>JGI25921J50272_10000124_pt1 | contig 24487 bp, 64 predicted proteins | sample LauGreSu1BDMLBSD_2_FD_50272 | JGI IMG/M metagenome (IMG submission 50272) | reverse complement strand
AGAGAATTATAGCAGGTCGGCAGGGGGGTCAGCGCCCCTCAGTGTAGTCTCCGATGATCACCCCATTGCAGCGGACCTGAGCGTATCCGTAGTCTTCGGAGAGGGAGAGGCAGAGGTCCCAGGCGCGGTCGGCGTCGGTGGTAGTGTTCTCCCAGGGAGCGGAGGGGCAGATCACGTCGTAGCGGGTCATCGGTCTTTGTCTGAACTGAGAGAATTGTAGCGGGTCGGCGGGGGGCATCCTGCCCCCTAGTGTGCGGTGCCTCAGGCGTCCATCAGGGCAGCGGCGATGGCGGCGGCGGCGCCTCCCAGGTCATCGCGGACGATCAGGCGGAGCATCTCAGCGCCCTCAGGGGTGCTATGCATCTCTAGGATGTTCTCAAAGGTGCGCTCAGGATCCTCCCAGGCGGCGGCGGTGATCATCTCACCGATGATGATCAGGTGGGCGTTGGTGGCGGCGGTCATCGGGGTCCGTTGCGGTTGAGAGAATTATAGCAGATCAGACGGCGCACCAGGCGCAGTAGCGATCGGCGTAGAGCACCTCCAGGCGGTACGCTTCCGTCTCACGGGCATCGCTGTCGTGGTTGCCCTCCAGGGATTGGCGGCAGTGGATCAGTTCATGGATCAGGGTGGTGACATACTCCAGGTGAGGCAGTTCCCTCTCCACTTCCACCAGGAACTCCAGGTCATCCTCCTGCTGCTGCCATCCTACCACCCCCTCAGAGGCGATCAGGCGCTTGTGATGGACGGTGATGGTGGCAGCGCCTAGCAGGGGTTCCTGATCCAACATGAAGCGGTAGACCTGCTGTGCCAGGCGGGGGCGTTGCTTCTGTCCTGAGGTGAGCAGCATCGGGGTCCGTTGCGGTTGAGAGTATTGTAGCAGGTCAGCGGGCAGCGTTGGGGCGGCAGTGGCGGTTGACCCACTTCCCCAGGGAGCGGTTGCTGTTGTTCAGCAGGGAGAGGATAGCACGGCGGGAGACCCCATCAAAGCGATAGGTGTCCATCCCCCGCCAGAAGGTCACCTGAACCGTGCCCGTCAGGGGATTGGCGCTCAGATCATAGATTGCCTCAGAGTCAGAGCAGTCGATGGGGTATCCGATGAACATGGGGGTGCCTTGCGGTTGTGAGTATTGTAGCACGGATCAGACCAGGCGCCGCCCGTGCTGGCGGATCTCAGAGGCGCTCAGGGTCACCCCGATGCGGGGGTCCTTTGCCTTGCCGTTGCGCTTGGTGGCGTATTGGCGCTGTGCCTTGGGCAGCAGCAGAGAGAGAACCGTGTCAGAGTCCATCACCCACACCTCAGCGACCTGTGCGCCCTCATAGCGGGCGTAGTAGTGGCGGGGATAGGCGCCGATCTTGTGGTCGATCAGGTATGCCTCCTGATCCTCCCAGGTCGGTTGAACGCTGATCCCGTTGTAGGTTGCGCTGATGCTGCTGCCGATCGTGGACTTGTACTCTACGGGGGTGCCATCCTCCTCATAGGCATCGGCGCCGCTGTAGGAGTCTGCCACGGTGTGCCCCAGGAGGCAGGCGAGGTGGATCTCACGGGAGCGGGCGTAGGACATCGGATCGCCAGCATTCAGGGCGTCTGCTGCCTCATAGAGGGCGGCAAAGGCGTCCAGGTACTGCTGCTGGGCGGTGGTGATAGTGGCGGCGGTCATTTCAGGATCCAGTTGGTGAAACCAGCGGAGTTGGGCGGCGTTCATTGCCTGAGAGAATTGTAGCAGGTCAGAGGGGGCAGGATGCCCCCGTGTGCCAGTTCAGAGATCTGCCATCATCTCATTCATCTGCCGATCATTGATGCAGGCGCTGTCCCACTTTACCCCATCGGGGGTCTGCAGCAGGTGGCGCCCGATCATACCCTCAGTCATACAGCGAACGAACTTATCCCAGGGGGTCTCATTCTCCCCACAATACTCTACACATGCCTTTGCAGTATTGTAGAGAAACTCATCATTCTGAACCCAGAGGGCAGCATTCCAGGTTTCGTAGTTTGTCCAACCGTTGTAGTCGAGTGCCATTGGTGGTGGGGTTGTGTGAACTGAGATCAGTATAGAGGCAAAGGGGAAGGGGTGTCCCCCTCCGCTGTGCCACTATCAGAACTGGACTTCCTCCAGGGTGGGTTCGCCTGCAGGGGCAGTATTGTCGGCGGCGATCGTTTCCAGCACCTCCAGGAGTTCGGCGCCAGTGGCGGCACGGTTCAGCAGGGAGGCAGCGAGGTCAGCAGTCATTAGAGTCAGGGGGTTGTGGTTTAGGTGGCAGTCTTTATAGGGCGCTGCCGTTCCCATTGTATCAGGCGATTGCCAGAGCGGAATCCATGCACACCTCACGGGTGTCCATCATAGAGTAGTCGTACCCTGCGTCTTCCTCCAGGTAACGCAGATAAGCGTCGGCGGTGGAGAAACAATCAAACAGGCGGAGGGTGCGGAAGTCTTCGCCCTCATAGTCGGTGCCTGCGATCACAGCGTAAACTTTCATCGGGTTGCCTTGTGAACTGAGATCAGTATAGGGGATCAGGAGGGGGGTATGTGCCCCCGTGTGCCAGTGCCTCAGGTGGTCTGATGGTAGGCATCGGAGACCTTATCCTGAACGCTCTCAAAGACCTGCAGGTCCATCCAATCGGGGCACTCATCGTGGAAGCACACCAGATCGTAGAGCACCGCCATCTCATCAGCGGTCAGATCAGTCAGGGTCATCGGTGTCGTTTGAACTGAGATCAGTATAGGGGGTCGGGAAGGGGGCAGGATGCCCCCGTGTGCCAGTTTAGAAGGCGATCAGTTTGTCGATCTCCCACTGATCCACAGCAGGCACGCAATCGGTGCGCCCGATCTTATCGGTCAACCAGCGGTTGATGTGCTTTGAGGTCGTGGCGCTCCACTTGTGAGCGGTGCGGACCCATCCCTTGCCAGGGATGCGGGCGGCAACGGGGGTTGTATAGGAGATCAGCACCTCAGTGCCATCTGCCAGCATCACCTCAGTCATGTTGCTGCCGATCTGCTGAACGATCATCGGGGGTCCTTGTGAACTGAGATCAGTATAGGGGGTCAGGGGGGTCAGTAGCGCCCCTGTGTGTCACTTGCCCAACCGTCCCTCAGGGCACGGCGGCGATCGTAGTCTTCGGCACTGTAGAAGTCGTCGTGCTCACGCTCATCGTCGTTGTAGCGATCGTGAATGCCGTAGGAGTCACCGTAGGCGAACGAAGTCGTGATCATTGTTGTGCCTGAAGTGAAGGGGTGGGGTTGGTTGTTTCTATCTGTGCAATGGTGTCCATTGCACGAACTGCTGCCCATCCTAGGATGAGAGTGAAGACCAGGGGCAGAACTTTCATCGGGGATTGGCAACGAATGTAGTATGGCACGGTTGAGGGGGGCACGCAACCCCCCTTGTGACACTTGCTCAACCGTCCGACACGGCAGGATCACCTAACAACTCAGGATAGTATTCGTTACACTCAGTGAGCAATTCTTCGTCAGAATACTTTGCATAACCTTCGTCAAGGTAGTCATAACAAAGTTGAGTCATTGTCTTGAGATCCATGTCATCCAGCATCTGATTGATGAGAGATGCTTGCAGTTCAGAACGATTCATCTTGTTGAGATCATCGGGAGTGAGATAGTTCAATGGAGGTGATGAAAGTGATAACGAATGAGAATTGATGCGATCAGTTCAATAGTCATAATCGGCGGCAAGGTACTCATTCAGGTTGAAGTCTTCATCATTCATCTCAGGAATGTCAAAGATCTCACCAGGAGCGTCTTGAATCTCCTGCCACATCTCATCAAACATTGGGGTGTCTCTCAGGAACGAATGTAATGTAGCAGGGTTGAGGGTGCCGTGGGCACCCGAGGTGCCACTTGCTCAACTGTCCAGGGCACCGTTCTCATTCAGCACACCCCAGGCGATTCCGTTGTCATAAAGACCCACGTAACGGTTGCCGACACTCAGACCCACGATTTCATCACCAGGTTCACCAATCAGGTTCACGCTAAAGTAAAAGTAATCCGTGAGAACTGCAGGAGTTTGGAATTTCATAGTTTGAAGTTTCTCCCAGAGAATAGTTGCAATTGCGGCAACGAATGCTGCCACGGTGATCACGAAACTCTTCACATCTTGATAGAGTTTCTGATAGTCAACCTGCTGAAGTTGCACGAACAGATCATCAGCGGGCGGAAAGGATTTGGTCAGGTTCATCATAATTTTGTGGGAGGAGAGTGTAGAGGTGTTCCTCAACCACGAATGTAGTATGGCACGGCAGCGGGGCAACCGCAAGGGGGTGTGTGCCACCTTCTCAACTGGCACAGGGGGCTTGACAAAGTATAACGAATGTTGCTAGAATCGCTTTGCTAAGGATGAAGATAATATTATATACTTTAAGACACTAAAATATGATCCCTAAGTGACAAGATTTAAACACACGAATCTTATCAGGAATCTACCTGTTTTTTATTATTCTTACTCGTCAATATTATTTCCTATTTTGTTTACCAGAGATAGGATTAAACTCCTGCCCATAATATTAAGTTGTTTTATTTATACAATTTAAGACAAAAAAAGGCAGGGACACCACTCCCTGCCTCAGTTACCCTATCCTTTATTCCCTATCTTATATAAGCATCTACACATCGGGTAACTTTTCTAATAGTTGAGGCAAACCCCTTCCTCATGTGATGACGAGATTATGTTATCTCGTCATATGTATATTGATTATCGCATGTGTATCTCGTCGAGATTATAATGTTTCGTATAATCTCGGCGAGTTTCTAATCAGTGATCACGAAAGATGTGGCACGAACGATAAGATGTGCCATCATTACAAGAGGTGAAGTCATAACGCAACGCAGTCTCCCACGTTGCTTCCCAGTCTACCACGATTGCGCAAGGAATGTCATAACACATTGTGTTAGTGTAGAACTCCTCAGCAAACTCTGCCTCATCATTATAGCAACCCTGATAACGCTCATCACAATCCTCAACATCCGAAACGCAACCCATTTCACCAATGAGAGCATCTACGGCATCATAACCAATTGCCTCACCACAACGAACGTATTCCTCATAATAGGACACGAAATCGTTCTCATTGTAGGCATCAATGAACTCCAGCATGTCATCCAGAGCATAGTTCTCATCCAACAGTTCATCAACCTTCTCAACAGTTTCAGTGTTGAGCACTTCCTTGTAGTTGGCGGTCAGAGTGATGGACATCAGTGGTTGCCTCAGGAACGAATGTAATATAACAGGGGGTGGGGGGCATTGCAACCCCCCTTGTGCCAGTTTCAGATCTGGCACATTTTCTCTAGGCGGTTGCGGATATCAAATAGTTCCATTTCATCCATATCTGCAGAATCAAGATCTACAGGAGCGAATTCCTCAAGGTTAACATTACCATCTGAATTAATCGGAGCATAGTATAACTCATTCCCATCTTCTTGGGAGAGAGTGAATACACAACCGTAATGAGGCAGGGTGAGGAAAATCATCGGGATCTCTCAGGAACGAAACCAACATAACACCGCCAGCGCCCTCTGTGTGCCTCTCTGTGCCGCTTCTAGAACTGTCCCAGTACTTTGCCCACTCGGCAGGATCAGAGGGTATACAGAGGGCAAATTTGCAAGGGGTCTAGGCCCTGCCGTAAAGTAATATTAATATAACGGTAGTATTATATTATATTATAACACGTGTTCCAGTTATATAAGTGTCACATTAATGAAACGGATCTAGTTCTTTGATCTTATAATGCACGGACTCGTCACCTTCTAGACCTAGCATATCTGCCCAGTCCAGGTGCTCTAGATCTAGATCATCATAACACTCGATATCAAGTGTAACGGATACAATACGCTTCTGTACGGTAGGCATAAGAATCTCGTAGGTTGTGGTGTATTATATCATGCGTAGTGGCGATACGCAAGATCCTGATAATCTTGCCCGCCGCGTGCATAATCCTCGTCAAGATCAGATGCGCCTAGATCAGCATATGAGTCCTCGTCGAGATTATAATCGTTGCTGAATGTATAGTCGAGATCGTAATCGTCGTACATAAAACTCGCCGAGATTGTGTAACTGTGGATATTATACCGTAAACTCGGCGAGATTGCAAGTCTAGTGTCGCACTCAGATCTCGCCGAGATTACATAAGTATGATATTATATAGTAATTCTCGCCTAGAAATGTGTTATAACGCTAACATTATAAGATCGTATAACCTCGCCGAGATCCTGTGAGGGTCTGGGAGCATTTCTGCGGGGGTGGGGCTTGACAAACTCCGATCCTTATGGTACGTTCGCTAAGGTTGCTATAAGATCGGGCATTTATAAGATATTAGAGGCATTTATAAGATATTAGAGGCATTTATAAGATATTAGAGGCATTTATAAGATATTAAACATTTATACGAATATAACAATAACATTATATCTCTCTATAATACATTTTTTCTAACATTCTTAAAACTTACAGTATCTAAAAATACTGATTTTTTATTAGCGTAGTCTACTATATAAGAAAAAACGCCTAAAAACGCATATGGCAAGAGGTATCATCTATCTCATTACCAACAAAGAGAATGGTTATAAGTTTGTGGGTCAATCAACTCAGACAATGAACAAGGTCTGGCAGGCACACATACAGGCAGCGAACAGAATGTCCAATGATCCATTATACCGTGCCTTTCGTCAATTCGGATTACATAAGTTCAATATCAGAGAGATAGATGAATGTGATGAGAAACTATTGAATGAGAAAGAAGAGTATTGGAAGAATCATTACAACACATACACATATGGTGAAGGATATAACTTTGTAGAATATGAAGAGGAGGAAGAAGAGGAAGAAATCATACAGAAAGAAATACCACCGAAGTATAGTGGTCAGGAAGCATTCCGTACTATTGAAGAAGAACAGAGAGGTAATGGTAAACACTCTGGTCTAAGAATACAAGGAACAAATGTAGAAACAGGTGAGATTAAAGAATGGGATACAATTAGGGATGCGGCAGAAGAAGTGGCAGGAAATAGAAACAGAAATTCAAATCTATTATACTGTGCTCGTAATGGATATAACTGTTATGGATATAAATGGAAAGTATTAGAAGAAAAGAATAAAAAGAAATCTATATTTGGTATTCATAAGAGTACAGGACATATTGGTCCACGTTTTGAAAGTATTGCCGAAGCTTGTAGAGAATTAGGTGGAGGTAGTAAGGGTACTGGACTGTTTAAGAGTTTAAGAAATCCTGGTCGTTTTAGTTGGAGAGGATTGTATTGGTATTATAAGTAATTTAAATTATGAGTGAATATTATGTATAGTAACGTCTTATGTGATGATCATTTATTTTCCAGTTTTATCGTATCCTGTATACCAGAGTTAAATTTAAATGAAATAAGAGAAGAGGCATATTCAATTCAGAAGAATTTTGTTTCAAGAGAAGTCTCAAATATTAATGGGTATCAATCTCCAATATTTGATGAGAAAACTAATTTTAAAAACTTTGACCTATTAAAAGAAATAGTAGAACACTTTGCCAAAAATTATACTGATGAAAGAAATTTAAATCTTCCCTTTCCGTCTTCTCAGTGGTGGATGAACATTAATAAGACTCACGATTATAATGTTTTACACACGCACGGGAGAGCAGATTTGATTGCCGTATATTACATATCAATGCCAGAGAATGCTGGGAATCTTGAATTACTTCGTAATGATGGTACTGTTTATTCTTCTTTTTATAGGAATGCATCTTACCGAAACATATTCTTTAATATTCCTGCCGAAGAAGGACGTCTTTACTTAATGCCAGGACAATTATGGCACTATGTTAAGTCAAATAAAAGTGAAGAGGATAGAATCTCAGTTTCTTTTAATCTACGTTTTTAATGATTACCATAAATCCATCCTGTACAAATATACTTAACTTCTTTTTTAGGACTTATTCCCCGATGATAATGAGTCCAGGTTGCAGGAAAGATAAGAAGTTTTCCAGTCTCTGGTTTAATCTTAGTTCCATCAACAAATTCAGTCTCACCATCATAATGAATATCATTCAGATACCAAATAAAAGTAAGTAATCTTGCCCTGTTGTCATCAAAATTAAAATCTTGATGCCAATGATAATATTCTCCTGGACAGGTTCTTTGTATTTGATATCCAGTATCATTAATATGACCCATTCGGAAACGTAGTTTCTCCTTTATATCAGAAGAAGAACAACAGTATTTTTCATATTCATCAATTCCAACTCCAATAGCATCATATAGAACTTTATCCTCATCTTCCCAGTTGGATAATCCAGTTAATTTTAAATCTGTCGATCTTTTGATGTCTAAATTAATACCAGCACCAGTTTTGCCGACAGATTTTTCATCATCACTCTCAAATTTTTGAATGAGATGATTGCAAAATTCTTTAGTTAAAGAGTTCTTCTGTGTCCATATAAGATTATTCATATTCAAAATTTCTATTCAGTCCTGGAGTATGAGAAGGAGAAGGAATATCATCATTCCAATGTCTAATCACACCAGCAACAATAAAAATATTTGTGATTAGATAGGTAATAAAAATAAAAGTGCGAATGATTGCGATTCTATCTGACTCTTTATCACATTTTGATGCCTTCTCACCTAATGCCTTTGCCCACCAACGCCAAATTGTCTTATTCTTCGTATTTGGATGCTCGTGTTTTGACATAGATCAATTCCTTCCATTGTTCGTGAAAGCATAAGACTAACACTCTTGTTTTCTTATGTATAGGACAATCTGCAAGGTTCTCTGGATCTTTTGGGGTTGTTGAATCTTCAATAGTAATATAGTCCTTACATTTAAAATAAACCCAACCCTCAACACCCTTGGTCCAGGTTACATAATCATTCACCTTTGGAGTATAACTCATACAAATGCAGACTGTAATGGTGTGAGTTTGAGAATCATCGCAGAATAAGGAGTAGTTTCCTCAATATTTACCTGATCACCGACTGTTTTGGAGTTGATAGGAGCATGGAAGCACTTGGTCTTGTGATTGTAGAATCCCCAAATGCTACGAACAGAAGCGCAACCGTTGTAAATAAATTTATAGTGATTGCGAATCCAAATAGCAGTATAGTTCTTCTTAAGATCTTCGTACTCATAGGAATAACCCTTCGGTGCAGTATGAGGAAACTCTTTCATCAGGTCGTAAATGCCTCTAGAATACCAGATTCATAATCATCAACAAGTGAAAACTTTGATGCATTCACTACTCGTTCCATAATGCGATCGACATACCGTTCATCAAACTGTTCTTCGGCAGATAGAATCTCAAATGCCTCAGTATCGGATTCGGCAATGAGATTGATCAGTCCACCATACTCAGAAGAAGGAAACGGAACCCAGTAGTCAACGATGTAAAGATACTTCATTTTCTTGTGTAAATTACTCCTTAATTGTAGATGAATGATTGAGATTTGTCAATTGCCTTTTAAGTTCAATATCAACAGAGGTGAGATGAGAATACATAAAAAACTCATACTCATTGTCCTTGATGAGTTTCATAATGTTATCAATCTGCATTAGAGCAAGAATGATTTTACCTTTCTTTTCTATCACACAAACTCCTGAATATAATAATCTACAGTAATCTCAAGTTCTGCCGCTCTTTGCTCATAGAAAGAATTTGTATATGAACGTGCCTCTTGCCATTTCAGATAAGAATCAATTTCAGTTTCGGAATGTTTCATAAAATCATCAAAGGCATTGATGAATTGATTAATGTCGTGGTCGTTCATTTTCTGTATCGGCAGTCAGGATGTTGTGATGGAAGTTCGGCACACGCTCTATTGTATGCCTTGAATAGTTCTTGATCACGTTTGATCAAGAGAGTATTATACAATAGAATGCCGATAAAGGCAAGAAAGATGTAGGAGGTTTTCATTCTGAATCGGAAGAAGAAACAACCAGTTGAGCAACACGCTTTTCGCCAGGAAGATCTTTCATAAGATCATACATCCGTTGAAACTGAACTCCCATCTGCATATAGTAAACAGCAAGACCCTTGTTGTCAGCATCATACAGAGCATCCTCTTTCTCTTCAAGCATAGAGATAATGTCCAGCAGTTGACCAGAGGTGAAGGTAATGGGTCGTTTCACAGGCGTTCCCTTGATTACCTTCTTATTATAGGTCAGAAGGAGGGCGTCAGGTCGTACCGTAGTCCAGTTGTCGAAGTGTCCATCTGCTCCCAGAGCGAATAAAGTTTGTTATAAAGTGCTGGCGCACTTCCATAATCTCTGGCAATATAAATTTCATCAATATTTTCTAGATTTTGAAGTGCAGTGAGAAGAATACCTACCTCGTGTGCATTTAGATTTACTTTAATTTCGTCCATTTAATTACTCCCAACTTACGTTTTGTAAAAGAACACCAGGCATCACATATGTGTATGCACCACTACCACCAACTCCACCAATCTTGTAGTCCCACTTATATTCAAAGTTATTATGACTGTCCCAAGTCAAAAATTCATCCTTCTCATTAAAACGGGATTTAATCGTCAGACCCCAGCGGTTGGAATAAATGTTACGAGTCTTGAGTGCTCCACCTTTCTCACGGGTTTCCACCACAGTACATACATCTTCCTGATAAGTTTGGTCCTTAGATTCCAAATAGCAATTTGTCTGATATTTGAACGGTGGTCCTGCCAGAGCAGGCAGGGGAAGCAGCAACATCAAGAAAATCAGTTTTTTCATCCAATTACCCTCCAACAAACAGTAGCATTACCCTTACTAGCAGATTCAATGTGCGCAAATGCAGAATATGATAGATCTAGGTCCGCATGAGAGTAAGGACCACGATCATTTACTCTTACAATCACTTGCTTTCCGTTGTCTTGGTTTGTAACTCTAATCTTACTTCCCATAGGAAGGTAAGGGTGAGCAGCAGTCCAACGGTAAGCATTAAATCGTTCTCCATTTGCAGTTGTTTGTCCGTGGAATCCATCACCCATACCATAAAAGGTAGCGATTCCACAAGTCAATCCAGCAATCAATCCAATCATACACCTTTCAATACAAGACGTTCAGAAATACACATAGAAAGTTCGGCAAGCACCATATCATCTACATCACCCAGTTTAGCAGTAATTGCTTCAGGAATCAACTGAACAATCAGATCAAAGAACTCGTGATGATCCACAATATAATCGGCAACATCCTGAGAAAGTGCCTCAGAGAGTTTGATGATTGTGTCGTTAGAGAGTGCCATAATTAAGCGGGTTTTACTTCAACAGAACGGACGTTTGGAGTTTGATTAAAGATGCGATCACAGAGAACAGAAGATTTGGAGTTAGATTCCACAGTCTCTTGAAAGCATTCTCCGTTGAGAGTTTCTATCGTAACTTTATACTTCATTTGATTTGCAGTTTGTATTTGCTGATCATAAGGTCACGCACAAGTTCACGGTCAATACTGTCACCACAGAACTCTTCACCTTTGAGTTTGAGAATTTTCTTGAGAGTTGCGGTTGATTGCTTGACTTGAGTGAGAGTGGCACCCATAGGATAGATGCCATCCTTTCCGTAAAAACTCAGAACGTAGTCGTAGAACTCAGTCATCGGTGGTTCCCTTGATTACCTTCTTATTATAGGGGAAGAACCGCCTCGCTACGGGTGCGCTGTGCCAGTTTACCAGCTGGCACATCCAGTTGCTCCATTATGATTTGTTTTGGTAGAAAGTTCCAGCAATAGTAACTGCTACTGAATGTGATCTTATCATTTGATCTACCATCAGGACTGTGAAACTTCATACGCTTATCAAACATCAGCAGTTGCAGATCCTTGTCCTTAAACAACTGCTTCGGAGCACTATCATTCAACCAGGTATTGGTCATAATGAGAGCAAATGGTTTATCAAATGATAGTGCTCGCTCAAAGAACTTTCGTTTGTTGGTGAATGGTGGATTGGATACAATCACATCCCAGTTATCAGGTTCATAGGTAAGAAAGTCCTGCCCATACTTAAGATGAGTAAATACAACTTCATTTTGTTTTGAAATTTGTTTTACAAATTCACTATCAGTAGTATCAAACGGACACCAGACAACAGCACCTTTGGGAATGTATTTAAGAATGGGAGTTACGCCATAATTTGGCGTATAGCATTCGTCATTATTCCCTTCGGAATACATCAGTTTTCCGCTGTCTAGTGTCATAGAATTAAATTGATAACTTGTTCGGTTAGTCTAACACCCCAGTTCATAAAAATGAAGAAGGATGAAACGAAAATGAATTTGTCAGTTGTTGTCATTAATAATCATAGCACGGAACTCGGACAACTTCAGACCACGTTCTAGTATATCCAGGAGTCCAATAAGTTCCTGGAACATATTCACGGTGATAAACACGTTCAGTGCATAGAGGTGGATAATCTCTTGCATAATATGTGTATGGTCTATCGTATTTGAATGGTCTCCAAAACTGATTCCAAGTAATTGCCTGTACAGGAACTGGAAGAATTGTAAGTGGAAGAAGTAAGAGTAGTTTTTTCATTTTATCAGCGAGCGTAAAGATAACCACCTGCCCAATCAGCATTCTCAAGCAACCATTCACGATCCTTGATCAGTCGCAGATCATAACGAACACCTTTGGCAGGAGATTTCCAGGATGCAGACTTATAAACTTCACCAGTTTTCTTGTCCACAAAAGCATGAACGGAGCGTGAACCATTCGCATTCATAATGATTTTGTGATACTTACGACCAGTCTCAGGATAGAACTCATAGTCACAAATACCTTGCTTCAGTTTAGCAATACAAGCAACGTGATATTTGAACGTCGCAGAGTTTGGATCTGTTTCTGCAGGAGCAGAGTTCATAACAGAACGTTCATGAGACTTGATGCTATAGTCAATGAAGTTCTGGCGAAGCGCCTCACAGAGGGCGTAGGTGTGCCCCAGAACGGCAGTAGCGATGTCTTTCCGTGCCTCAGCAGCGGCAGCATAATCAGCAAAGGTCGTGGTGCTCATTGGGTTGGTTCCCTTGTGTATGAAAGTATTATAGGGCACCCAGAGTGCTCTGGAATGCCCTATGTGCCAGTTATTAAAGTGGACCTATATTATACGTGTTTTCTCCAAATAAACTGATTATCTGCTTTTTTAGGTTTAGGATCATCAGCACCAGTAATCGTATGCATTCCTTCCCAAACAACAACAGCAACCACAGCAGAGATTGCTGCAACAATAATATTGTTTTTCATAATGAATTAATGAGCGTGACAAACTTTTTCTGCGTGGCAGTGAGGTGCCTTAGAACTAAAATGCATTTCACCGTGATAGATTCCAAATCCAATAATTGAGAGGAATGCTGGAACAAAAACTGCAATAGCATAAGGAGTCAGATTGTCCTTAATTGTAGAGATAGACTTCATATTTCTCAATAAGAGTTTTCAGTTTTATTTATTCATCTGAAGTGTAGGAACGGGCATACCACCTTCGGTAGGCACATAGATGGTTACGTTACCTTTGTTAGATCCTTCTTCCAGACCAGTGATATACAGATACTGAAGATACTCACGGTTGTCCTTTAGACTATCACCAATGATTTGGTTTGCTTTTGCAACACCTTGAGCACGAATGATTTCAGCATCGGCAAGTTGTTGTGCTGAGTCTTTCTTTGCCTGTGCTTCCAACACTGCTACCTGACGAGTATATTCTGCCTTTTGCAGTTCTGCCTTACCAGCAAGAGATTGTTGCCACACATTATACTGGGGACCACCAATAAACAGCAGAGCACCAAGAACGATTGCACCGCCACCGAAAAAAAGAGCAGTAGCAAGTTCAGGAGAAATGTAACCGTTTTGATTTTTCATTTTGAAGATACGTTAGATTTGAAAATAAGATTAGCAAGGAAGATGATAGCAAAATTCTGCCAAAAGGAAAGGGATACGCCAAACCAGGACAGAATGAGTCCAAGCAACCACGCCTCAAAGAAGAGACCAGCAACGGCAAGGACAACTACACCAAACGCAACACCAAGAGCAGTAGAAGTTTTCATAGATCAAGCAGCAAGGGCACCAGAGGGGATTTCAACAATTTCGGGAAGTTTGCTATCATCAAACTGATGCATATTATAGCACACCCATTCACCACTACGGAAGACGTATGCATACTCTTCACTGTTGTCGGGAAGAAGATATTCACACAGATCAGCATCAAGACGAGGAGGGCAATTCTCACCGCGAGCAGAGTAATACTCGGGTTGATTGTCATCATTCCAAGCAACAGACATATCACCACCGTCAATCAGTTCAGCAGCAAGTTCTTTGCTGTTGTAATGCGTCTTCAGGATGCGACCCAACCAAGACTCATAACCATCCCAGTGGTGGTAGGCAGAGAGAACAGAACCGTCACGAAGTTCAAGACCGATGCGAGCGCGGGTTGCCATTGGGGCGTTTCGTTGATTACCTTGTTAGTATAGGGCATCCACCAGGGCATTGTGGGTACCTTGTGCCACCTTCTCAACTGGTACAGAGGACTCAATTCTCTCCTTTGCGATTTGATAATACTCGGGATCAGATTCAATACCAATAAAATTTCTATCACACCTATTAGCAGCAACACCTGTAGTTCCACTACCCATAGTATTGTCTAAAACAACTTCTCCAATATTAGTATATGTCTTGATGAGATATTCCATCAGATCTACTGGTTTTTGTGTAGGATGTAATCCTTTTTCTTGTTTAAATTTTAGAATTGTTTTTGGATATCTTGATCCATCAGGATTATCACGGTGCTTTGACTGTTGTTTACCATAAACTTCACCAATTGTGGCAGTGTCCGAAGAGAACCCAGAATATGGAGTTGAATACCACATTTGAGGATTGTATGTTGGTTTAGTGCGATAGAAAACTAGAATGTTTTCGTGTGATTTAAGAGGCATCACTTTTGCATTCATAGGATTAGTTCCTTGCGGTTTCTCCCAAATCCATTCATACCTAAAGTTTTCTATGTTAGAAGAAGCAAGAATCGTAGTGAATGGTTGAGCGGCAGTGAATACCATTGCCCCATTCTTCTTACAAATACGATTGTATTGATGCCACAGTTTATCCAAAGGAATGATACTATCCCACTTACAAGCAGTTGTACCATAAGGGAGATCTACCAACACCATATCAACGGAATTATCCGCAAGCGTTGGTAGAATCTCTAAACAATCACCCAATAACAATTTCATATATTTCTTCGCAGTAATCTAATTTAACACGAGTCCAAAGTTGATCAGACATACTTTTAACAATTTTAGCAGAATAGTTCTCAGAAATACAACTCCATCCATTTACCTTATCTTTATTACTACCCTTCTGCCCAAAAGTCTCATGCCATTGTTGATCGTGATAATTCAGGTTATTGCTATCAATTACAATGAAATAATAAACTTTCTTACCACGTTTCCATTCTTCTTTATCGGTTGCAAGACAAAAAATATAATCTTCTTTCTTGACACTCAGAAATTCAAGTTTATCCTGAAGAGTCTTATGTTTGGTAAGACGAGATCCACTAATTTCAATAACATCATTTTCTATATTTCCACCTTTGTTACTGATTCGTGTTCCATCACTAGTGCTTTGATCTACACCAACACCGTGGTTAAAGTCGGGAGTCCAATCACTACCAAATCCCGCCTCTTTTAGTGCATAACAAAGATTTTCTTCCCAATATTCTGCTTTACATTGACCACTGTACAATTCATGATGTTTTGTGAGTCTATCTTTAATATAAGTAACAAGTGATTCAAACATAATTTAAATGTGTGTATGGATAGTATAAAGGGTCTCCCAGCGAACTAGGAGACCCCTTGTGCCAGTTTTTCAAGCGGTTTAAGGAGTTACAGTAAATGTTATTGTACCATTCTTTGCCCAGTATACTGCATTTGTATTAGTGTAATTGTAAATTAATGTATTTTTACTTGGATTTAAATTGTATGTTTTACCATTAAGAAAGTTCCAAGATCTTCCAGAAACAATATTAGTTATCAAAGATGGACACCATATATCAAGGCTATATCCAGATGTTGGATAGATGTTAAGAAAACTTGGAGGTCCAGATGGTTGAGATGAAATATTAATAGATCTCCAGGTAGCATATTCATCAAAATAAGCAAATTGTGCTACGTTAAAATTAAGAAGCGTACTATTTACGGATGTTGGATTTTCAATTGATATTGCATTTCCTAGTGATGTTACTGTAAAAGATCCAGACCAACTAGATCCTTCATCAGGATTTGTTATACTAAATGAAACAGTTGCCATAGGTAATAATTAAAATATTATTTAATCTTCATAAATTCTACACTCTACTGCATCAGGGTGTGCCTCACAGTACAGTTCAAGTGGGGTGGGATCGTGATCATCATCAGGATGATTTATTTTATAAGATTTGAGTGCTTCTAGTTCTTCTTCAGTATGCCTTCTCGATTGAGGAGAAATCATAGGATCACTCAATAAATCTTCGTCCTTTTGAATGTGTTGGTCGATGTTGTTCATTTTTATGTATCGTGATGATAATATTTATTTTTTATTCACTTAAAGGTCCACCTCTCCAGTTTTTAGGAACAGGTGGATCACATTTACCCTCAAGAGAGCGAACCAATAATTCAGTAAAAAGTTCCATTTTTTCTGGATGAACAGATGCTGGATTGTGATTAATAGCATTCTTCAATGCAACAAGTTCATTCCATTCTTCATCAGTAAGATCTTTTGTCCCAGTTCTTGAGAATGACATAATTTTCTCTTTAATGTGTCCAGATATGTTAGCATACTAACACACTATATCTATATTACTTAATATTCTCTTTGGGATCGTGTTACATTACTTAATGAAGTTTTCAAGTGCATCTAGATCATCCTTAAGATCTTGTTCTTGCTTTTTATCATGATAATAAGACCACAGGGCATTATGAACTTCCATTAGATGATCAACCCAGAAACCAGAAGGATAGATTCCCAGTGCATCTTGAAGTCCACGATGACTAGTTCCTTCATTCTCTGCTTTACACATAATATAGCAGATTGCCTGAACCATATCAAGTTTATCTTCTTCGGAAAGCATAAAATACTTCCCTACTGCACGTTGCTTTGCTTCTTTAGTTTCTTTCTGAAGTTTCTTGCAGGCATCAGAATCCCACCACTCTTGCAAAGCTTTACCAAATTCATTAGGTTGTTGTTTAGTCATCTTTATGAAAGAAGTTTCCAAAAAATCCAGAATCACCTGGTTTACGATTTTCAAGTTTATCCAATAACGCATCAGTATGCATTAGGGTATCAATGCGTGAAATCATATCAGCAACAACACTACAAACCATAGGTCGTTCCTGACGAGCAGCATATGCTAATGCATTACGAAGTGCTGCCTCCGCCTCTTTCAAAGATTCTTCAACAGATTGAGATAGTGCCATTAGTTACTCTCCTTAATCCAAAAACCATCGCCTGTCATAGACCAACCATCTTTTACTGCTTCCTCATATGTTTTATATCCATCTTTCATTAGATCTTGATGTGTTGGCAAACCCTTTTTGCATTTTTTGAGCATATAGGAACCATCACCATTATTAAACCATTCTACCATATCACCTTCTTTAAGATTTGCTGCTTCTAGCAGATCATCTGGAAAATTAACATAACATTCACCACTAAGTCCATCTACTTCAACGGGAAGTTGCCACTTAGTTACTTTATCTTTTTTTGAGTTTGCAGCAAGGTATTCCATATCACTATGTCCCCAAGGACGCATACCATTATCCTTTACTTCTTCTGGATAATAGTGTTCTTCCCAAAAATCATTCCAAGACTTTTTACATTCTGGAGATGGATCATCTTTATCACAAGAAAGGTGACCTTTTCCGTTACCATTCAGTAGTGCAAGAAGTTCATAGCATCGTGAGGCATGATCTTTATAGATGTAGTAGTTTTCCTCTACCACCTTTTTAATCACATCATAAATCTCCTGCGGAGTTGCCTCAGCACAAGAGAGTGCATCGTGCATCCAGTTTTCAAGATTTTCAAGCGAATACTTTTTATAGTCCATCACAATAATCCTTGATTGCTTGTTCCATAATAACCTGAATCTCCTTGCTTGTCAACCCATTCAACCATTTCCAATCTGGATCTTGCGGATCCCAATCCATAGTGTAAGATCCATCCTCGTTTTGTATTATTTTAAGAGTATCCTTCATCAGATTTCAGAATAATCAACATCATTTTCCCATTCTTTTTTCTCTTTCTTTCTCAATTTTTTGAGTTCTTTCATCATATCTTTAATCTCTTGATATGCTACCTCAGGAGACATTTTATTTGATATTTCAAGTCCAACCACATATTGAACTTTATCTCCGAACCTAGCAAGTGCTCGTTCAAAAGCAGTTAAATCTTCATACATCGTGATTAATATTACAATGCTCAGCAAGAATATCTATACGTGAATCAAGAGAATTTTCAAGACGGTAAAGTTCATTTGTAAGTTCTACATTCTCTTGACTTAAGCGAATAACCTCACCCTTCAACCAAATACGTTCATCTTCAAGAAATTGAATTCTTTCATCAAGAGACTTTATCCAATCAGCGATTGAGAACTTAATTCCAGTCACATTATCAGTGACCATAATGTTATAATCTTGAGATATATCATATTCATTCATAACTTTTCCCCATTTTTCTCTAATCCAGTTAATCATTAAGCAACTCCTATTTCTTTTAAATATGCTTGATATCTCATAAAAGATCCAAGTCTAACAGGACGACCTAAAGACCAACAACACTCTTGGTATGATAGAAACTCAAACCAAGGTGTTGTTGGATCTAAGGCAGGAAACTTAGAGTTTTCCACCTACTTCACCTTCATAAGATTTGGATTCAGGGAAACCTTCCTGCCGTCCTTTAAGGTAAAAACGGGTCGCTGCAACACATTGCTCTTTAGTGAGAGACGTGACCAGTCCCTTTCCATCTTTGTCATATGAGACCCAGGTTCCCCAACGTTGTTGTTTAACATAAAAGGCATCATCAATTAGATTCAATTCTTCCATAATCATCCTCAAGTCTGACAATATCATCTTCATCACAGATAGATCCAATTTGAACCTCCGCAAATTTAATACCAAATTCACCAGCACTCATACGATGAATTTCATTTTTTCTAATATGAATGTAATCACCACGCTTTACATTACATTTGTATGTTGATGTTGTTACAATTCCATCACCTTCAACAACAACCCAAAACTCTTGTCGTTGTTCGTGTCTCTGAAGTGAAAACTGATGATTAGGTTTTATGTAAATTGTTTTTATCTTGTAAATGTTAATTTGACTTTCTTCAAGAAGATCAAACCAACCCCAAGGTCTTTCAGTTCTTACTGTTTCTGTTTTCATTTACTTCCTTTACAGTTTGATGAAGTTGCTTGAGTGCTTCAATAGTTTCGGGAGTTTCTTCCCATTCCCAAGAATTTCCGTTTTTATCAATAAAAGTACGAGTTGTCATTTTAGATTCTTATAGAGTTCAGTAAAGTTTGCGTGTCCTTTCCATAATACACCACCTATGATAAAAAGGTCAAGTACCACAAGAACAGTTAAAAGAATACAGATGTTTCTAGTTTCATTCTGCATACTTATACCCTGTGGTATAATCTTTTTTCTTAAGTTTGTAACGTTCAATATGCTTCTTCATATGTTCTTCATTTTGAAAGTAGCACTTTTTGCGATCCTTTCCGTCAACATATTTCAACAAATATGGGAAGGTATCAAAAGGAAACTCTTCCACATCTTCTTTCTTCTTAGCCTTGCTCATTCTGTTCCTCCATAGAGTTGTTGACCTGCATTATAACCCATTTTAAAGGCGGTGCGCATCCATTCAAGAATTTCTGGTTTTTTTAGTAGTTCTACATCATCCCAGAATCTTTCAGCACGAAAGACAAAACCTTCCATTTCATAAAACCAATCATCAAATTCCTCTTCCATCATTCTCCAAGTGTATAGAAAGTGTATGAACAACTGGTTTTTCTTCTGCTAAGATGCGATAAAGGTCACTATTCTGTGCTGCCGATACGGGAATAAACTCTGTAGAAGCATTAAACTTATCATCACGAATTGCCTGATTGATGACAATAGATCCATCCTTACCAGAATAAGAACGATGATAAGTCATCTTAGGAATCACTAGAGCACCAGAAGAACGATTAAGGTGAACAATGTGATAAGGATAACGCCACTCTGGGTTTACAAGTTCAAAGGTTCTCATTCCAGATAGAACCCGATTATGATCTACCTGATGATAATGAATATAAAATTGTTTAGCACCTACAATATCATCAGGAGGACTGATAGCAGGACCAGTATGAACAACGAGGTCCTGAGCGTTTGAATGCTCAACTGATATATCATAGAAAACAACTGCGTCTGTTTCACGGAATACTCTATGCTTCTTAAACTGAACTTCACTCATTAGTCTTGGAGGTTTTGTTGATGTTGTAGTTTATCTATCATATCATAGATGTGACCTTGTGAATACTTAAATGCTTCAAAACGTTGTGGATTCCTATCTTTCATTTTTGCAAGCATATTAAGTTGATCCCAGTATGTATTGATTACATACCCATAATGTTGTTCATTCATCATCTAACTCCACATCTTTTACAAGATCTTCTAATCTTTTTATAAAATCCTCATCCAAAGGAATAACTTTCTCTTTACCAGTCTCAATATCATCTACTATTTGCATTAGATGTTCAAGAAACTCTTTTGGATAACATTCATCTTCACCTAAAGTTCCCCAGAACCATTCAAGACATTCCTGTTCTGGATCTTCAACTGATTTAAGTATGGCATAATCCGCATAGTTTGAACACATAAGATCTGCCCAGATACGGAATGCTCCGCGAATGCTCTGCCATCCAGACATCCAACAGTGACCAATCCAATAGTCCCACCAATTCATTTTGATTTTATTTGGATATGTTCCTCTTACTGGTGTACTAAACATAACGTGGTTTCTCCGTATCAAACTGATACCAGTCTGCATTTTTCATATTCAGACACATTAGGATTGTATCGTGTTCTCCGTATTCTCGTGGTGTGCCACGATACATATACCTACGTTGATAAGCACATTTCCAGATATCGTAAAAGATTTTTGCTTTTTCAGTCATAGTCCCAAGGTGCTTTGCGATTTAATATTTCTTGAAATCTTTTTTGTGCTTCAGGATCTGGTGGTTCATTCAGTCTTTCTACAAGAGCATCAAAGTCCTTTGCTGGTAATACAATCCGCTCAGGTTTTGCACCTTTACCCCAGAACTTTTCAAACTCCCACTGATAGTTCATATCTAACCATCCACCATTCAGACAACTCCAGAATGATTCCCATATGTGATAGTCATCAAACCGAAATCCTTGATGAGACATTAACCGATACCACCACCAGAATGAAGTGTAACGGAGAAACCTATTGGAGATTATCCACTTGTTTAAGACCATCTTCCTAATCGTAGTTTGCGTTCAGGTGAAATATAAGGATTGTATGGGTCATCATAAGGATAGATGTATTCACAACACCATCCCCAAGAGAGTGCTTCCCAGAAGTCATCAGGAAAGTGCTCAACAGTCTGATGACAATCTAAAATATAGTTGATATGGAAAAATCCCTCACGGAACCATTCCCATTTGGTCATCTGCCAGTATTCTTTCCAGGTCATTATACCACAATAGATTTAAATTCAGCAAAAGAAAGTTCATCACCAGTATAAAGTGCCTGCAGTCTATCCTTATAGAAAACACCAATGCCTTCACTGGTTTCACTAATTGAAATGTGAGATCCTTTAATTACAACCCTATCCTCAAGTCCAATACTTGTGATCGTATCCACCCTATTATCTTTATTAACATAGATTAGATCCACGGCACCATCAGAAGCAGAAGAATATGTATTCTTTCCTTTTCCTCCCTTCAACTTATCAGAACCAAGACCACCGATAAGAGTATCATTTGCATTATATCCATAAATGACATCATCGGCATCAGTTCCCGTCAGATAATCCTTACGACGAGTACCATAAATGTAGTTCTTGGTTTTATTGTGATTGATAATAACAGTATCTACTACTGTTGTGTTATTTACAACATTAGCAGTAATTGTATTAGTAATAACAGTTGTAGTATTAGTTGTATTGTTAGTTGTATTGTTAGTTGTTTCGTTAATCACAACATCAATATTAGTATTATAAACAACAGGAGTTACCTTACCCCCACCACCACCATCATCATCTTCATTGTGCTCATAGTCACGGTCATCATCATCGTAATCATAATCTTCGTATTTACTCATTTTCTTTATGTAAAAGGTCCTTTATTTATGATCTTATTATAGCATTAAAAAAGACCCTGTAAAGGGTCTGGTGGACAGTTTAGAAAGTGGATCAAAGACCGTATCTTGATTTTGTTGCGTTGTAATTTTGTTGGATTTCTGCCGATGTAAGTGCTCTATGATATATTAACACTTGCCCAATGCTTCCATTAAAGTATCCATCAGATGTGTTAGACCAACCAGTTCCTTTGAAAGAACCGATTCTCCAATATCCAACAAAGTTTTGTGGATTGTTTGATGTTGCAGTAGCATTTGATACGCCATTAATATACAATCGCAAAGTTGTACCTTCCCCACCATAAGTACCAACAGCACATCTCCAAATATTATCATTAACAGTCATTGTAGAAACGGCAACATCAGCAGTTCCATCATATTGACCTAGATATAACTTATTATCACTTCCAATATACATCTGTCTATCATAGCTTGTGCTTGATCCAGTTTGACTATTTTCAAATCCAACTAGTTTTCTGGCATTAGATGCGGATGTTCTAAACCAAACTATAATAGTATATGCATTTACATTAGAGAACTGAGTTGTCGTACTTATAAAGTCATTAGTCCCATCAAAAACTATAGACTCGCCATTAGAACTATCATAAGTCGGTCCATTATTGGCAGTTCCATTATTACTACCACCGACCAAATCAGTCCAAGACGTTATAGTATTTACACCCCTTACTCCAACAGTTGGAGTTCCTTGTATCGCAGTCATTCCATTTGCTGCTAACGATACGCTGCTATTAGCAGTTAAAATAGAAGTTTCTGCCTGCGGCGACAATGTTATTCCAGGTGGTGTAAAGTTAGACGTATATTTTGCTACTCCTTTTACAATATGAAAATTACTGATTATTCCATTATGTTGAAATGCTCCAGAATTACCAAAATCACCCAAAGATAAAGGATTTGAAGGAGAAGCAGCTGTGTAATTATAGTTGTCAGTTAGGGTTACAGACTGTTGAATTCCATTATAAAATGCTTTAAGTATATTGCTTGCTCTAGTAAAAGCAACATGCGTCCAAACATTTAATGGAGGATTATAAAGCCTAGTTGCTGCGGTTTGCCCATCATGGAACAAATAAGCATTACCAGACTGCCAAGCAGTTTTGCTAGTTCCCATTTCTATAGCCCATCCAGCATTGGAAAGACAAAGACGACTAAGACCATTAGAATTTCTATTGTATATGAAGAATTCTACAGTAAAATCACCAGTACCAAATGCGGCATTATCAGCAGAACTAAAGGAAACACTACTTGCGCCATTAAAATCCACACTTCCTGTAGTTTCACCAGTTTTATATTGAGCTGGTATAGATTTTATATTTGCAGCATCAAGTGCTAATACTAAACCATTTTCACTTATATTAGGTCCAGAATATACTCCCACTTTATACTTCCTCTAATTGAACCCAAGCTTCATTCACATCTGGAGTTGATGGGTTATCTGAAACAAAAGTTCCATCTACATTTCTAGCACGAACCATTACAGGTTCCTCCACAAGTTCTGTCCATTCAGAAGTATTCAAAATACTTAAGATCTCCTCATAAGTATAAGGTCCTTCAAGTGTTGTGAGGGCCTGTACTGATGGTGGTAAAGTTTCTCCATCCCACTTTACAAATGTCTTGGATCCATCAACAGATTTTCTCACGGTTTCTGTAGAGGTTTCCAATACTTCAGAGAAGTTGATTTGGTCTAACTCAGTTGTAGAGAAGATTGCAAAGTTTCTTTGTTCGTACATAGTTTTTGAAGTATTTAGATTCCGTAACGACCACGAGTGGCATTGAAGTTTTGCGATACTTCTGCTGCTGTGAGTCCTTTGCCTTTGTATATACGAGCATTCGAAATTCTTCCAGACCAATAAACGGTTGTACCTCTATTTCTACCAACTCTAAGTGCAGTACGGGAATACGAACCATTATCAGTCATTGAATGAACTTCAACTGCATTAGTATATAATTTAACTGTTGTTCCTATTCTTGTTGCTGCAACATAAGTCCAAGTATTTAATTGAATTGTATTCACAGTATCGTAAATACAAAATGATCCATTTGAATTTCCTCTGGCAAATTCTATCCTATTCGTATGACCCTCACCACCAGCATTTCCACCTCTACCAAGTTGAAA
>JGI25921J50272_10000120_pt1 | contig 24689 bp, 20 predicted proteins | sample LauGreSu1BDMLBSD_2_FD_50272 | JGI IMG/M metagenome (IMG submission 50272) | reverse complement strand
AGCAAAACAAATTTTTCTGGTTTGGCTATCGGCATTTTATCCTTCACGAGTTCGTCATTGAATACATCTGCCTGCAGTGTGTCCCACCATGCAGTAAAGCATGTAGGAGCCTTTTCAGTAGCATCATTCATCAGGTTCCATGATGCAACCATTGAAAAGTATTTTTTTTCATCGGCAGTCAACTGTTCTTCAATGGTATATTTTAGCAAAATGGGACGGGCATCTTCAGCAAAAACATTATAGTTGTTGTTTTGAAGAGACTGCATGTCCTGTGCTGTGATGTTGTTCATAGACGCCAGTTTCCTGTTGATGGCAATGGGCCTGTAAACTTCATAACTACCAGGCATGAAATATGGATAGCTTGAATCTGCGGCCCGCTGGTTGGCACTGCTCAGGAAACCTTCTGTAGGGTTGAAAGAATGAGGATTTTCCTCGTGGGGAATAAACCCTTTCCACATGTAACTGCTGTCGTATCCAGGCATGACAAAAAGACCCTGGTCATTCCAGCGCAATGGAAAACTGCCTTGTTGCCAAAGNGCAATNTCTCCTGATTTGGAGGCAAAAATCATGTTCTGACCAGGAACNTTGAAATGTCCAATGGCTTGCAAATAATCTGTATAATTGGATGCACGGTTGAGCAACAACCACATTTTGAGGATATTGGACGTGTCATGAGCAACCCATCTGAGGGCATATGCTTTTTCTTCAGTAAGATCTGTTTTGAAGCTTCTATCATACATGACAGGNCCGAAAACCGTATAAGCAACAGTATCCTCTATGGATTTCGCATTTTTGATGTGGATCTGTTCTACTCGTCGTGTTGTTGGCTTCCAAGAGCTATCAAACCAATACTCTTCTTTACCTGCATCACGAAATTGAATTTCATAGTAGTCTTTAACATCTCTACCTGCATTGGTAAAACCGAAAGAAATACTATCATTAAAACCGATCACAACGCCAGGAAGACCAGGAAAAGAAACACCATAGGCATTGAAAGCTGGCGTTTTTATTTGGATTTCAAACCAAATTGAGGGCAGTGTAAGCCCCAAGTGTGGATCATTGCTGAGNATGGGTTTACCACTTTGGGTTTTGTTTCCTGATACTGCCCAGCTGTTGCTGCCATTNGANGGATTGGGTTTAAAGTCTTCNACAAACTGAATGGTATCGGTTCTTTTGAAATAAAGAGAGTCTGCAGTNGCAGGTGGATTGAGTACTGCAAGGGGTTTGTTGTATACAGTACCTTTGGCAATGACAGGATAGAGTGAATCTGGAATATTGGGGTAAAGAATTCTGAAGTTTTCTTCACCAAGCAATTTGAGGGCATTGGTGAATTCAAAATCACGATCGTAGCCAGCAAGGGTTTGGGTCATTTGCTTGGTAAAAAGCGCAGATTTCAGGTTTGTCCATTTTTCAGGTTGGTATCCCAGAAGTTTGTATTCGATGGGCAATTCACTTGCCTTAAGTGAACTGATATAAGCATTGACTCCGCTAGTATAGGCATCAATAGCTGATATGGTTTGAGNATCGTTTTTCATGGACGCCAATGCATTTTCTGCAGCAAAGACCATGCCCATTCTGCGCTGGTTTCGATCAAAATTGATGGCCTTTTCACCAACAATTTCACTGATTCTTCCTGCAGCAGCATGGGTTTGGAATTCCATCTGCCACAGCCTGAATTTAGCATGCAAATAGCCCTGTACAAAATAGGCATCATTCTCCTGTTCGGCAAAAACATGAGGCACCAAGCGATCATCCAGGAATACATCAACCTTGCCCTTAAGTTCATCAAAACGCAGTGATGCATTAAAATCCGCGTCTACAGGCTCCGCATTCTGCCAAACACCCTCCTGAACNCTTAAAAAACTTCCAAGGGGCAATGGAAGAACCGATCTGGTGCCNAGCACATATACAAAAGCAATGTTCAGCAAGAGGGAGACTAGAAAAATAATATATTTCATGGCTTTAAATCTGACTTAAAGTTAGCGACTATAATTCAACTGAAATGGTTGATTTCCTTGCTAAGGTCAAGGGAAGGAAACCTTGAAGCAAGGGATTGGGCAATTTCTTTGTATTTATTCCTGAATTTCATGTGTTCAACAGAATCCGGATGAAGTGGTTTGTGATGAAGGGCCATGTTCAGTTGTTCAATTTCTTTCATCACTTCTCTTGATCTTCCAGAAATGGCTGCAGCAGTAAATTTTTCCCAAACATAGCGGGTAGCCTGATAATTAGGATGAACCATGTCTTCAGCATAAAACCTATAATCCCTGAGGTCATCTACAACCAGTTCATAGGAGGGGAAATAATGCAAGTGCTGCTGGCTGTGGATTATTTTGTCAACAGCATGAATAAGTACAGACTTGCTGCGGTTGTTTTCTATGAAACCATCCCTGAGGTGCCGAACTGGGCTTATGGTGAAAATAATGTTGAGGTTAAGATTAAACTGTTTGATCTGAGCAATGGTTGTGTTATAAGTTGAAATAATCTCTTCAGGTTCAAGCATTCTTTTTGTGAAATGTGAAGCAGGCATTTTATGGCAGTTGGCTACGACCTGAGAATCTGCCACCTCGTACACAAAAGCTGATCCAAGGGTAATGATCAACCATTGGGCATTCTTTAAAAAGTCATTTGCCAGGGTGATTGTTTCATTCATGCGCAAAAGGCTTTCTTCTTTGCTGGTGCAACTGAGGTTAGAGTGAAAATCCCAATGGTGCCATAGTCCATCTCTTTCAAATAATTCACTGGGTGATATCAATGTATGGTTGATATACCGGTTGAGGGCATTTGCGATACTAACAGGATTGAAAAGGATGCCATTCGGATTTTGCAGGGCACAAAACTTTGAAGCAACAAGATAATTGAATACATGCTCTGTAAAACATGACCCGACCAGCATGATTCTATCATCATGGTCGATTTTCTGTTTCAATGCAGGTGGATCAAATTCCAGGCGAAAATCCATTGTCAGTGTATTTTAGGATGTAAAACCCATGCGTTGTTTGCTGGCTTCAAACAAAATAATACCTGTGGCTATACCAACATTGAAAGAATCAAAACTGCCTTGCATGGGAATGGTCAACTGAAAGTCAGCAGCTTTGGTGATAAAAGGCTGTATCCCTTTGTCTTCACTCCCCATTACAATGCAAGCAGGCTGTTTGAAATCTGCATCGAAAACTTTTAGTGAAGATTTCATTTCTGCGGTAAAAACCTTGATATCATTCAAATGCAAGGTATCAATTGCTTTGAGCAAACTGTTTACGCGACATACCAAAATACGCTGAAGTGCTCCAGCAGATGATTTCATGGCCTCCTCATTGATGGCTCCAATACCTTTGTCTGGAATAATCATGATCTGAGCACCACAACAAAGTGCAGTTCTTGCTATGGCACCAATGTTGCGAACATCGGTAATACCATCAAGCATAACAAAAAGAGGCACTTCGCCTCTTTGAAGTACATTATCAATAGATTCTTGTAAATCATGAAATGATATGATGCTGTTTACACCAATGACACCTTGGTGATTGGCCCTGGTCATGGAATGCAGTTTTTCAATAGGCACAGCATTGATAGGTATTTGAAGCTTTTGAGCCAATGACTTGATTTCTTCAATCCCTTCCCCACCAATATTTTTTTGCAGGAAAATCCTTTCGAGTTGTGCACCGTCTCTTAAAGCTTCCAATACCGGCTGTCTGCCTATGATATTGGAGGATGATTTATTTAATTCATTTCTCATTTTTCCAACTGTTTGATCTTCATTTTAAAAATGGCAGCAATGGTTATGGCATCCGTTATCTTACCATCAAGCACCATCTGATATGCTTCGGTAAGTTTAATTTTTGAAACGGTCAATTCCTCTGTTTCTTCTGGATTGGGTTCTCCCTGCTGCAAGTCGGTTGCAAGATAAACAATTGCCCTTTCATCAGTTACGGAGTTGGACAGATCCATTTCAAACAATTTCTCCCATGTTTTGGCCNGAAGTCCGGTTTCTTCTTTTAATTCGCGTTTTGCTGAATCCAATGGATCAATGCCAATCGGGCCTCCACCTTCAGGAATTTCAAGGCTATATTTACCCATTACATACCTGAACTGACCAACCATGTATATGTTACCCTCTTGATCCATGGGTATAACCCCAATGGCATGGTTCTTGAAATGCACGATACCATAAATGCCTTTATTGCCAGCAGGATTGATTACCTGGTCTTCAGTGACAGAAATCCATGGGTTATCATATTGATGAATGGTTCCAAGCTTTATCCAATTGTTGTTCATAGCTGCTTTTAATGAATAAACCCTCCATGAAGGAGGGTTTACAATATGAAAATTAGTGTCAATTATTTGATTTTAAATGCTGACTTTACTTTGGCAACAAAATCAAGTTTTTCCCAAGTAAACAGTTCAACCTCCATGGTTTTTGAGCCGCCACCGGGTTGTGCAAATGTTTTCTTCACCATTTCGTTCTTCCTTCCCATGTGTCCATAGGCAGCAGTTTCCTGGTAAATAGGACTTCTCAGCTTCAACCTTGTTTCAATAGCATAAGGTCTCATGTCAAACAAAGCCTCAACTTTTTTGGCAATCTGGCCATCAGTCAAATTGACTTTTGAAGTACCATAGGTATCGACAAAAATACCCATAGGCTTTGCAACGCCAATTGCATAAGAAACCTGAACTAGCATTTCATCAGCAACTCCTGCAGCAACCATATTCTTGGCGATATGGCGTGCAGCATAAGCAGCACTCCTGTCCACTTTAGAAGGATCTTTTCCGCTGAACGCACCACCACCATGTGCACCTTTACCACCATACGTATCTACGATGATTTTCCTACCGGTCAGGCCTGTATCACCATGTGGTCCTCCAATGACGAATTTTCCAGTAGGATTAATATGGTATGTGATGTTGGTGAAAAGTTTCTGAACATCTTTTTTGCACTTTGCCTTCACACGAGGGATGACAATGTTAATGATATCATTTTTGATGGTATCCAACATTTTTTTATCACTTTTGGCAAAGTCATCGTGCTGTGTTGACACAACTATTGCATCAATCCTGAGAGGTTTGTCATTGTCATCATACTCAATGGTAACCTGGCTTTTAGCATCAGGGCGCAAATAAGGCATTTTGCTTTTCTTTTCCCTTCTGATATCAGCCAACTCAATGAGAATTTTATGGGCAAGATCCAAAGCCAAGGGCATGAGGTTCTCTGTTTCATTGGTTGCGTAACCAAACATCATTCCTTGATCTCCAGCTCCCTGGTCCTCTTTCTTTTTACGCTCAACTCCCCTGTTGATGTCTGCTGATTGTTCGTGAATGGCAGAAAGTATTCCGCAAGAGTTGGCCTCGAACATATACTCACTCTTGGTGTAGCCAATTTTAGCAATGACGTCACGAGCAATTTTCTGTACATCAAGTGTACAATTGGCCTTGACTTCACCAGCAAGTACCACTTGACCAGTTGTTACCAAAGTTTCACAGGCAACTTTGGCCATAGGATCAAAAGCGAGGAAATTATCGATCAGGGCGTCTGAAATCTGATCTGCTACTTTGTCAGGATGTCCTTCGGAAACGCTCTCTGATGTAAACAGGTATGGCATGATGTTAGTTTGATTTATGCAAATATAACGTGAAAATCAAAGTTTAGAATAAACAACCCTGAATTTCATTTTTTTAGAAGCATGGTTTCCGCCACCGAGCACCACATTACCTCTACAGAGATTATTGAGTGCAAAAGTTATGAAAAGATCTTCATAACGAAGACTGTATGGTGCAGTCAACCTCAACTGAAAATTGGGGTTATTTCTGGTGATGATACCCTGTAAGTACCTGGTAAGGTTCATCCTGTATGCAGACAAATACTGTCCAGAATTATCTGCTACATATTTTCGCTGGCCACCAAAGAGGAATGATTCAAATTTACCATTGACAAATCCGTCAGACAGGAAAGGATAATATTTTTTATTGGCAGAGTCCAACATCTCAGCATATAGGAATTCTGGGGTTTGAAAGATGTTGGGACGTCTTCCTGGTGTAGGAACCTCCTGCATGGAAAGTTCAGCAAGATGAACCATTACATTGCCTTTTTTTTGCTTGAATTCATCCAATCCAGGAATCCTGAGCATGGAATAAGTTCCAGGGGCTGCCTGAAGATAAATGAGGCTATCACCTCTTGGTTTGGCACCAAGATGACGCGTTGCTTCACTACCAGTGTAGGTTCTTACAATTTGATTGACAGAAGCACCAGGGATGCCATTGTCAAAAATGAAATTCTTGAAAGTAGTATCTGCTTTGCCTGCCTTTGTGTAACGGTAATAAAGACGAAGTTGTGTAGCTGTATCACTCATGGCAAAACTCATGAGAGCGTTAGCATTGCTACCACTGGATTGTGGAACCAATGCAAAACCTTTGAGGAAATCACGGTAGAGAGAATCAGACTTATAAGGACTTCGACCAGTTGTGTCAAATGACAAAAGTGCCCTTGCAAAAGAATTATTGAGCCTGATGCGCAACTGGTTGTTCATGCTTTGCTTGAAAAGAAAAAGTGAATCATTCAAAGCAGAAGGAGCGAATGTTTTCGATCCGATCAGTTCAGCATACTGAACAGATTTTGTGGTAAGATAAGCTGAATCTGATTTCAATTTTTCTGAAATGCGGTGAACATTGATGGTTTGGAGCGCATTGGTATCTCCAAAAGTATTGGTCCATCGCAAGCAAAGTACTGCAGAATCAAGGTACAAGCTGTCAGCGACATTCTCAAAATAAAGGGGATAATTGGATGGCTTTAATTCCATAAATATGGAAGCAGTGGTTTTTCCAAACTGTGGATCATTGGAAATATGTCCCAGGATAAACTGGCCTGCATTACCATTGACATCTCTGCCCAGACGTGGAACAAGTGAATCTGGTGTGGTGAATGTAGAGGCAACTACTTCAAAAGAGGTATCAAACGTAATGATATTATCAATGGCTGGAAGAAGGCCTGCCCCAATATCTGTACCTTTAATCTTGGTACAATTTGAAAAAAAAGCGATTGAAAAAACAAAAACCAGGACTTTCAACAAACTTCGATATCTCACTTATTATAATTTAACGTTTCCTGACTGATTAATTACTTGTTTGCAAGGTCGCCATACAATTGTAAATACTCTGTTAAATCAGAGTCTTGGTTGTAGGGAATCACCTTTTTGCCTTTGACTTTGGAAAACTGATCAATTAGCGTCTTTTCTACATCACCATCGCCAAATGAAATGGCATCAGCATAGGTAGCTGCTCCATTGAATAGCGCTGTATTGTCAATATTTTTATAAGGATCAAGATCTTTCTCTTTGATGCCAACGTTGATCATGCTTAATTTGAGGAAATCATCACCCAGTTTCTCGGTGAAAGTATTTTGACCAATAGTGAACAAGACTTTGCTGTTACTGAAAACTGGTTCTTTTTTATAGGCTGTTTTCAAAAAAAGTGGTACAAGGCCGGTCATCCAGCCACTGCAATGAATAATGTCTGGAGGCCATCCAAATTTCTTAACCGTTTCAAGCGCTCCTTTGCAGAAAAAAATGGATCGAATGCCATTGTCGTCGTACCANTTCTCGTTTTCATCCTGGAAAACAAATTTTCGCTTGAACATATCCTCATTATCCAAAAAATACACCTGGAGCCTGGCATTGGGCAGGGATGCAACCTTGATTTGTAGTGGATAATCATCGTTTTCAATCGAAATATTGATGCCGGATAGCCTCACTACCTCATGAAGACGATGTCTTCTTTCATTGATTGTTCCAAATCTAGGCATGATGCACCTTACTTCATAGCCAGTATCATTGGCTTTAATCGCAAGTTTATTTACGATTTCCGAGAACTCTGTGAGCTCAAGGTAAGGCGACATCTCGTTGGCTATAAAGAGAATTCTTTTTTTGCTTACCATTTGTTTGGATTAATGAAGCGGACGAAATTGCATGCAAAAATAAGAAATTTTATCGGATTTGCCTGCTGATAGCCATTTCGGGTCCTTTTTGGCAGAATAATTGACAAAGATTTACATTTTCTCCAACCAAGCATTTGGTTAACTTTACGGTTCAATAACAATTGATGTTCATCAAAAGGATCAAAACCATATTGCAGTTCATCATTTTCCTATCATTGGGCGTTTTCCTGATTTGGTTCTCTACAAAATCATTTACGCCCAATGAGATTACCAAAGTCAAACAATTGGTTTTCAATGCAAAACCAATGATTATTGTTCCCTGCATCCTCATCCTTGTGTTAAGTCATTACATCAGGGCCATCAGATGGAAAATGCTGATAAAACCACTGGGGAAAAGCCCGGCAACCTCAAATGTTTTTCTAGCGGTTCTGACCGGTTTTTTCTTCAACCTTTTGTTTCCTCGGTTGGGGGAAGTGATGAAATGTACCCTACTGGGTAAATATGAAAAAATCCCGGTAGACAAACTGATTGGAACAATGGTAGCAGAAAGGGTCTTGGACCTTATTTGCCTGGTTTTAGTCATCTTGCTTACCATATCAACACAGATCGATCTTGTTGGCGGATATGCAAAAGAGCTTCTTGATCAAATAACATCAAGCATCAATGCATCTCCAGCAGCCATTCTGTTTTTTGTTGTCTTATTGATATCAATCTTTGCAATTGGTTACTTGATTTATATAAAAGCGCGCCATTCTTCATTCCTTGTAAAAATAAACAATTGGATCAAAGGAATTATAGAAGGACTGATCAGTGTAAGGAAGGTTGAAAACAAGCTCCTTTTCTTATTGCACACCCTCGCCATATGGTTCCTTTACCTCTCCAGCATTAGGGTTGGTTTTTATGCCATGCAAGACCTTGATCTACTTGGTTGGGTACCCTCCCTTACCATCCTGACATTTGGAAGCTTTGCGATGATCGCAACGCAAGGGGGCATCGGGGCTTATCAATTTGCAGTTCAAAAGACTTTATTATTGTACGGCATCAAAGAAGTATCAGGACTTGCTTTTGGTTGGTTGCTATGGTCAGTTCAAACAGTCATGCTTTTCATTACAGGCCCAATCTCACTGCTATTGCTTTTCATCCTCAATAAAAAATCCTCAAAAAATATTTTAAACAAATAACAATCAATGGTTTATATGAATAATATCAAGTTCCTACCGTTTGCGCTCATGTTCCTCACCAGCTATTCTTTTGTTGGTGCCCAAACGCTCAATGAAAAACCCGAGGCCTATAAAAAAGGATGGCACTTGGAAGACCATCAGTCAACTGGTGTATATGGTATCTCACTGGAGAAAGCATACAGTGAATTCCTGACCGGAAAGTCACCCAAAAAGAAGGTTATTGTAGCCGTTATTGATTCAGGGATTGATACTGCACATGAGGATCTCAAACCAGTGCTTTGGAAAAACAAGAAGGAAATCCCAGGCAATGGCATTGATGATGACAAAAACGGTTACATAGACGATGTACACGGTTGGAATTTTATCGGCGGAAAAGATGGTAAAAATGTTGGTAAAGACAGCTATGAAGCGGTGAGGGTTTATTACAAGTTCAAGCCAACATTTGGTAATGGAACAGTGGATGAAAACAGCCTTTCAGGTGAGAAAAAAATGCAGTATCAATTGTACATGAAAGCCAAAAACCAAATTGAAGCACAAGCGAAAGAAGCAGGCATGTATGTGATGATACTCAAAGATTTGGTTACAAAGATCCCTACAGCAGACAGCATTTTGAAATTGTCAATGGCAAAAGAACGTTACACAGGTGATGAGCTTCAGGATTTTAAACCCTCAGAAGCCTCAGTGATCAAAGCGAAATCTGCTATGTTGGGTTTTTTCCAACAAACCAGGCAAATGGAAAATACCAATGTCAGTCTAATCGCTGACCTGATTCAATTCTATGAAGGAGAAAAATCCAAGGTAGAGGCAGTTGAAAAAGAACCAGTGAGGTATAGGCATGATGTTGTCAAAGACAATTACAATGACATCAACGATCGGTTTTATGGCAACAATGATCTTATGGGAACTGATGCTTCCCATGGAACCCATGTTGCAGGCATCATTGGCGCATCCAGGCAAAATCAAATAGGCATCAAAGGAGTAGCCAACAATGTTGAGATCATGACCATTCGTGCAGTTCCTGATGGAGATGAGCACGATAAGGATATTGCCAATGCCATCCGCTATGCGGTAGACAATGGAGCCTGGGTGGTTAACATGAGCTTTGGCAAAAGCTTTTCACCTGAGAAAAAATGGGTTGATGAGGCGGTGAAATATGCAGAATCAAAAGGTGTTCTTTTGGTGCATGCAGCAGGCAATGACGCCAAGAACATTGATACTGAGGATAACTTCCCATCACGCAATTTTGAAAATGACACACTCAAGGTTTTTACCAATTGGATAAATGTTGGAGCCAGTGGTGCAACTGACTCAGATTTGGCTGCCTCTTTTTCCAATTTTGGAAAACGGGAGGTCAATGTTTTTGCTCCGGGTGTTAAGATTTATTCATCCATCCCTGGCGGCAACACCTATGGAGAGAAGGATGGAACAAGCATGGCATCCCCTGTAGTTGCTGGGTTGGCTGCCCTTATTCTCTCCTATTATCCTGACTTATCAGCAGAACAAGTAAAACAAATCATTGAGCGTTCTTCAATGAAACCATCTGCTATCAGTTTCACCAAACCTGGTAAGGAAGATGAAAAAACAAGTTTAGAGCAGCTTTCAATAACAGGAGGAATTGTCAATGCAATGGAAGCCATTAAATTGGCATCCACGGTTGTTGGAGAAAGAAAATCAGCCCAAGGAAACACTGAAAAATCAAACAAGAAAGTAAAAAAACAGTAAAATGTTTCCAGCCAATTCTGCCATCAGACATCCGGCATTTTTCAACCGTTATGTTGAACAGGTTGGGCAAGGTAAACTCAGTAGCCTGCTGGATGCTTCTATCAACTTGCTTGAACAAGACTTAAACATCATCTCAAAAGTTGACGGAACATTTTCTTATGCCCCCGGGAAATGGAGCATTAACACACTGGTCAGACATTGCATTGATGCAGAAATGATTTTTGCCTTTAGGGCATTATCCATTGCCAGGTTAGACCCTCATCCAATCAGAAGTTTTGAAGAAAACCAATATGCGATTGAATCTGAAAAAGAATACGATTTACATTTACTTGTCAGGGAGTTCATTCATGTGAGATCCGCCACTGCCCTACTTTTCAACGGCTTTCATGAGGATTGGCTGAGCCGTACTGCTAAAACAGACAATGGAGAGCAGATGAGCCTGCTCTCCATTGGTTATATTATTGTTGGGCACTGGTTACACCACAGGAAAATTCTGCAAACAAGGTATGGTGTTGACTTTTGAGTTTTAATTTCCTTTGACCAGAACAACCTGCCTTATCATGTCAGAGATGACTTGACAGGTCTCATTGATGTAAATGTCTTTTGATAAGTTTCCAATCCATTGTTTGCGCCTTTCAAGCTTATCATTGTCTGCAGAAAGTTTTTTCTGGTCCAAATCGAGCATTTTCACATCCAATACCTTGGTTGTTTTGTTCATTTCTTCAATTTTTTTGAAAGACTCCCTTAAACTCTTCTGTCCTTCACGGTACTTGTTCAACTGAAGTGAATAAACTCGCTGATTGGCGGCTTCCATTAGTGTGGAAGATTCCTTGATGGCATTGAAGGTTGGATTTGCAGCAACCCTTGTAGCACTGCTCTTTTTTACATAATCCATATCATAACCTGGGCTGATGCGATTATAAAAAGCCCGGGGAATTTCATCCCATGGCAAGGCATCAGGATTGTCTTTCTCCCTGTATTTGAGCGTCTCATACTGGTCAGGAAGAATGATATTGGGTGTTACACCCTTTAGCTGTGTAGACCCACCATTGATGCGGTAAAATTTCTGCAATGTCAATTTGATGGTACCAATATCAGTAGCCTCTTTGTTGAAAAGTCCAGTACTGGGTTCCAGTCCAATGTTTCTTTGAACCGTCCCTTTTCCATAAGTGGAAGTACTGCCTATNACTATTCCGCGACCATAATCCTGTATGGCAGCAGCAAAGATCTCAGAAGCTGAGGCAGAGAATTCATTGACCATGACAGCCAAAGGACCATCATACAAAACAGACCGATCCCTATCTCTGAGAACTTGGGGATTACCCTCCCTGTCCTTAACTTGAACGATTGGGCCTTCTGGTATAAAGAAACCAACCATCTGCACAACATCATACAAAGAACCTCCACCATTGTTCCTGAGGTCCATGATGATTCCATCAACAGATTGCTCCTTTAGTTTGATGATTTCCTTTGCAACATCTTGAGAACATTTTGGGCCATTGGGTCTTTCCCAATCTGCATAAAACTCAGGGAGGAATATGTATCCAATCTTTTTTCCTCCTTCAATGATTACAGCACTTCTGGCATAAGTTTCATCCAAAACCACTTCATCCCTTATCATGGAAACAATCTTTATGGAGCCATCTGCTTTTTTAATTGTTAACCTCACTTCAGTACCTTTTTTACCCCTGATCAGCTTTACAGCATCTTCNGTTTCAAAACCAGTGAGATCNGTGGGCTCTTCAGCTGCCTGACCAACTTTCAATACCTGATCGCCAACTGCCAACTGTTGAGATTTATATGCAGGAAGACCTGCCACGATGGTAGCAATCCTTATGGCACCACCCTCATCATTGCGCAATGATGCGCCAATACCATAAAACCTTCCACTCATTTGTTCATCAAATGATCTTTTTTCCAATGGAGGAAAAAAGGTGGTATGAGGATCCATGAAATTGGTAATCACGTTAACAAGCATATCAAATCTTTCATCTGGCTTGGTTTTGATGATGATCCGATCAANATTCCTTGTCATCATCAGTTTCACTTTTGCCCGGGCATCTTTTTCCAGTTCAGCATCAGACTTGTAGGCACTATCNCCTTTTTTCAAGGTATTGCGTTGATCCAGCAGATCAGANAGGCGTTCAAGGGTCAGGAATTTCAGCCTTTTTCTCCATGCATCTTTTCTTGCAGCTTCATTCTTGGGATAATCGAGTTTTTCTGGATCTAGTACAATGGACTCGTCGGTGGTAAACTGAAAAGGATTTTGCAGCAGTTCAGGGTAATATGCTGCAACTTCCTTGGTGCGTTTTGTATACACCTGATCAACTGCATAAAAATAAGCGATAGGAGCTCCATGCAATTCATCATCAATACTTGACTCAAGCTTTTTCAATTCCTTGAGATCTGATTGCAGAAAAATATTCTTGTCCGGATCAAGTGCTTCCAAGTATTTCTTGTGAATATTTTGAGAGAAAACATCATCCACTTTCTTAGGGCTGTAATGCGCGGCTTCCAACATATCTGCCACCTGCTGAAAAATCAGTTGATACTTGTCCGGAGGATTTCCAATTCCAGAAGAATTGAAGGTTATCATTAAACCGGCCAACACAAGAACTATCACAACTGGCAAGGATCTTTTACTGAACATAAATTGTAAAAATTTAGATGACATATTCAAAATTAACCCTTTCAACAGCTTTGAGGTTGTTTTTGTGATGAATGGAGCCTAAAAGTTATGTTAAGAAAAGCAAAAAATAAGGCAAAGGTTAAAAAGAAAAGGGTATTCTTTTCATGTAAGAATACCCTTTTAAAGGAGAGGGAGGATGATGGGTCTCGAACCCACGACCTTCTGAACCACAATCAGACGCTCTAACCAACTGAGCTACAACCTCCATGTTGATGGAGTGCAAAATTAATGGAAATGTTTACTCCACCAAAATTGAATTTGACTTGGTTAAGATCAATTAACTTTGTAAAAATAAATGGCTATGAATTATTGGCTTATCCTGATCCCCTTGATATCTGCCTTCATTGGTTGGTTTACCAATTGGATAGCCATAAAAATGTTATTTCACCCCAAAGAACCCAAAAAAATACTTGGGATTACTTTTCATGGGATTTTCCCCAAAAGACAACAACAATTTGCTGAAAAATTAGGGAAACTTGTGAGTGATGAGCTGTTATCCTTCAAGGAAATTGAAGAAAAAATCATCAATCCTGATAACCTCTCTAAAATGATGCCCCTGGTTGAAGGGAAAATAGACCATTTCCTTCGTGAGAAACTCAGCAGTGTCTTTCCGATGATATCCATGTTCATAGGACAGAATACCATCAACCAGCTAAAGCTAGTTTTTATGCAGGAGCTGGAAAGCATGTTTCCAGAGATTATTGGCTCTTATATGAAAAACATTGAATCTCAACTTGACCTTGAGAAAATGGTAACAGATAAAGTATCAGGCTTTTCTAGCGATAAAATGGAAATCATCCTCAACCAGATCATGTCCAAAGAATTCCGTTTTGTTGAAATCATTGGGGGTGTTTTAGGCTTGATTATTGGAATTTTACAGGTTTTGATCACTTTATTGACATCCTGAACTTAATTCCCCCTTTTTTGTTTAACAAATACTTGACTTTCAATCCGAAAGCTTAAAAGATCAAAAAGCATCCAATTCATTAAAATAAAGCTTAATGCAAAAGTTATTCCTTGTCCTGTTCTCCCTACTGTCTTTCAATGCAATGGCTCAAATCCCTGGCGGTGGTAGACCCTCTGGAGCCAGCCAGAACATGAACATTGGNCGTTTTTACGGTAAAATCACGGATACCAAAACCAACAAGGGTATTGAAGCCTCTTCAGTTCAGCTATTACAATCTGTTTTTGATACCACAACAAAAGCGAAGAAAACCAAAGTTATTTCAGGGCAATTGACAAAGAGCAACGGTGATTTCAGCCTTGAAGGCTTGCCCATAAGGGGACAATATACGCTAAGGGTAACAGCCATTGGGTACATTACGTTGGAAAAACCTGTAAAATTTGATCTTGGCGCCAATGGCAATGATTTTTCTAAAATCATGAGCAATGCAGATGTTGACCTGGGTAATATCAAGCTTGAATTAGATGCAAAACAACTTGAAGAGATCAAAGTGGTGGGAACAAAGCCATTCATGCAGATGGGTGTAGACAGGAAAATCTTTAATGTAGAAAAGAACCTTGTTTCTACCGGACAAACCGCTTCTGAAATGATGAAAAATATTCCCGGTGTTGATGTTGACATCGATGGAAATGTCAGTTTGAGGAATGCATCCCCAACCATTTTCGTAGATGGAAGGCCAACCAACCTTTCACTTGACCAAATTCCCTCTGATGCCATTCAAAGCGTGGAACTTATTACCAATCCATCTGCCAAATTCGACGCCTCAGGTGGAATGTCAGGCATCATCAACATTGTGTTGAAGAAAAACAGGAAAGCAGGCTACAATGGTAATCTTCGTGCAGGAATTGACTCAAGGTTGATGCCCAATTTTGGTGGCGACATCAACATCAAGCAAGACAAGGTAAATATATTTGCCAGCTCCATGTACAACAAAAGAAAATCTATCGGTGAGGGAGAATCCATCAGGGAAGAATTCTTTGCCTCCCCTTCTATCCGTTACACCCAATCCAACAATCCCAAGAGTCTTGGATTTTTCAATTACAACCGGGCTGGCCTGGACTATTTTATAGACAACAGAAATACATTGACTGTTTCAGGTAGCCTTGTAATGGGTGAGTTCAACAATGAAGATGAACTATCCATAAAAACCGACACCTTGTTTAATTCCGGAACAAAGTCAATTCTTTCCAAAAGGGCTACCAGCTCGGGNTTTAATTTCAGCAATTATGGTTCAGCTGTTGGCTACAAACACCTTTTCAGCAAAAAAGGAATGGAATTGACTGCTGATTTNAATTACAACAAAAGCAGCAACAAGAGCAATGGCGGTTTTCAAACCCAGTATTTTGATTTGCAGAGCAACCCCAAAGGTGGCCAGATCAATCAAAAGCAAAATGGTGAGGGTGGCAATACCCTTTATACTGTTCAAACTGATTTCACCAATCCACTGGGAGAATCATCTAAAATGGAACTTGGATTCAGGGCTGCCATCAGGGATTTCCAAAGTGAAAACCTAAATTTTATTTACAATTTTGCTTTGAACGATTATGTTCCAATTACTTCAATTAACGCTAATTACAAATTCAACGACAAGGTATTTGCAGTGTATGGCACTTATGGAAATGTTATCGGNAAGAAAACCAACTATCAGCTTGGTCTGAGGGCTGAGAGTTCTAAATACACNGGCACATTAATCACTACAGGCAAGAGCTTTGGAAATAGTTACCCCCTGAGTCTATTCCCCAGTCTGAATTTCACTCATCAAATTGATCAGACACAGGATCTGCAATTCAGCTATGCCAGAAAAATTAACAGGCCAAGTTTCTTCCAGATACTGCCATTTGTAGACTATACCGATTCACTGAACATCAGCAGAGGTAATCCAGACCTTATACCTGAGTTCACCAATTCAATTGAGCTAAACTACCAAAAGACATTCAAAGGAAACAACAGCTTGTTGATTTCTGCCTATTACAAACAAACTGACAACCTGATGACCCGTTTTCAGGTAAAAGAAGCCAGCACATTACCGGGGAAGGACATCCTTGTCAATACATACATCAACGCCAACAGCAGCCGTGCCTATGGCCTTGAAATGACCTCAAGAAATCCACTTACCAAATGGTTAGAATTGACAACCAACCTTAACTTCTTCAATTCCAGTATCAACAGTAACAATCTTCAAGTTGACCTCAACAATTCATTGTTCAGCTTATTTGGAAAGGCAAATGCCAACATCAAGCTACCAGCCAATTTCACCCTTCAACTGGCATATGATTTCAGGAGCAAATCAATCTTACCACAAAACAGTTCAAGTGGTGGATGGAGTGGCGGTGGAAGAAGTGGCGGAAGTGGTATGGGAGGTGGAAACTGGGGCGGGTTTCAGCAAACTTCCGCTCAGGGTTATGTAAAACCCAATTATGGTTTCGAATTTGCCCTTAAAAAAGATTTCCTGAAGGAAAAAAGGGGATCCCTTACACTAAGCATGAACGATATGTTCAAAACCAAAGTATATGGCTCTTACTCTGAATCACAATATTTCACGCAAACCAATTCAAGAAGGCGTGATTGGCAGGTATTCCGTCTGAACTTCAGTTACCGTTTTGGAAAAGTGGATGCAACAATTTTCAAAAGAAAGAATACGAAGAGTGGAATGGATGGCATGCAGGAAGGCATGCAAATGCAACAACAACCTTAATACAAAAGCCGCTTGATCTCAAGCGGCTTTTTTTATCTTCTTTTTCCCAATAGCATTGGCACGAAGGAAAACTCATCAAATTTTTCCTCTTCAAAACTTCCATCTTCCAATTTGGTAATCCTGTGCATGCGCTGTATGTCTCCCTCATTCAAGGGTAAAACCATGCATCCTCCAACTTTTAATTGGGCCAATAACTTTTCAGGAACAAATGGTGCAGCAGCAGTAATCAGCACCTTATCAAAAGGTGCAAAGGTTGGCAGACCTTCAAATCCATCACCAAAAAACATCCTCAACGAATGGTACTTTTTTAGAAACTGAAATTCCTTATTGGAGTCGAAAAGCTTTTTCTGGCGTTCTATGGAAAAAACCTTCGCTTGTAGTTCGCATAAAATAGTTGCCTGGTATGCACTTCCCGTACCTACTTCCAATACTTTGTCAAAAGGCTTGATTTGTAATAGTTGGGATTGGTAAGCTACAGTATAGGGATGTGAAATGGTTTGATCCTCTCCTATTGGAAAGGCACGATTTTCATAGGCCTGTTGTTCGAATGCGGAGTCAAGAAAAAAATGACGCGGAACATTTAACATTGCCTGCAATACATTTTCATCTGTAATTCCCTTCTCCCTGATAAGGGTGACCAATTTGTTTCTAAGCCCCTTGTGAACAGGCCTGTCCTCTATGTTCCTCATGTCTTTGTTCCCCTTAATGTATTGTACAATTCAACTATACCAATCCGAGTTCAGCAATGATTGTATTGATTTTGTCACCCAAGGTTGCATAGGCTGTATCAAAATCTTCTATACGATCCAACTTACCCTGAACACTGAAATAAAATTTTATTTTAGGCTCCGTACCAGATGGCCTTGCACTGATCTTGCTGCCATCTTCCAGCACAAATTGAAGCACATTACTTTTGGGTAAATCAATTGCACAAACCTGACCATTGGCCAAGTCTTTGGCTTCTCTTTTGTCATAATCATAAAGCCCAACAACTGGAACGCCACCCAAAGTTGATGGAGGATTTTTTCTAAATTGATCCATCATGTCAGCTATTTGGGCCTGACCATCTCTCCCTTTTTTGGTGATTGAGATGAGATGCTCCCTGAAGAGTCCGTATTCCTTGTAGAGTTCAACCAGTTTTGTAAAAAGACTTTTACCTGCATCCTTTTCATACGCTGCCATTTCGCAAAGGAAAGCCACAGCACTTACNGCATCTTTATCTCTCAACTGGTCTCCTATCATCAGGCCATAAGATTCTTCTCCTCCGATGATATAATTTTCATTTGCTTCTTTGGATTTGATGAGTTCTGCAATCCATTTGAAACCTGTGAGTACATTATAACATTTGATATCATTCTTTGCTGAAATAATGTCTATGAGATCAGTGGTGACAATAGTTTTGACAACCATATCATTGTCTTTGGCCAGTCCTTTTTTGCGCCGGGCTTCAATCATGTAATTAAAGGCTAGCACTGCCGTCTGGTTGCCGTTCAGCAGAACCCAGTTGCCATGGTTGTCTTTAACACCAACCCCAACACGATCTGCGTCGGGATCAGTACCCAAGAGAATATCAGCATCAATCAACTGGGCCTTTTTCAAACCAAGGCTCATTGCCTCACTTTCTTCAGGATTAGGGTATACTACAGTAGGGAAATTTCCATCGGGTATGATTTGTTCATCTACCAGCGTGAGGTTGGAAAAGCCAAATGCAGACAGCACCTGTGGCACCAATTTGATGCCTGTTCCATGGATGGGTGTATACACAATCTTCAGGTCTTTTTGGCGTTCAATGGCATCAGGATAGATGCTCAAACCCTTTACCATGTTGATGTATGCCTTATCCAGGTCTTCTCCAACAATGTGTATGTTGGCATCTCCACCGGTCCATTTCACTTCATCCACAGATTGAATCTTCTGCACTTCTGTAATCACATTTTTATCGTGGGGCGGAACCAGCTGTCCACCATCATTGAAGTATGCCTTGTAACCATTGTATTCTCTTGGATTATGAGAAGCTGTACAAACTACTCCCCCTTGGCATTTCAGGTGCCTGATGGTGAAGGAGAGTTCAGGAGTAGGCCGCAAAGCCTCAAAAAGATAAACTTGGATGCCATTGGCCGCCATTACATTGGCTGTAATTTCAGCAAAGAACCGGCTGTTGTTTCTGCTGTCATGTGCAACAGCAATCCGGATTTGTTGATCAGGGAAAGATTGAATCAGGTAGTTGGCAAAGCCCTGTGTTGCCATGCCAATAGTATACTGGTTGATTCGGTTGGTTCCGACACCCATGATTCCCCTTAGACCACCTGTTCCAAATTCAAGATCACGGTAAAAAGCATCTGTCAGCTCGTCAGGGTTGTTAGAAATGAGTTCACGGATGGTATTTTTCGTGGCTTCATCATAATTTCCTTCTAACCATTTGTCTACCCGAGTCTTGATCATTGCTTCCATTTTACAATAATTTTTACAAACTTAACAAACAGAGCGGTAAATGCAATTAACTTCATCCTTTATATTAAGGCTTGTATGTTGTATCGCTTTTTATGCCATATTGTTAGCACAATTCTCCTGTTGTCCATGGGTTTAACTATTCAAGGCCAGGACAGTTCTGTTACGCATGTCAGTACAAAAAAATGGGTACTGGGAGGTGTTCAGGTTGGGTTATGGGGTGGAACTTTCTATTCCCTGAACAGAACCTGGTATGCTAACTATCCGCGCAGTGATTTTCATTTGTATAATGACTGGAAAGAATGGCAACAGATGGACAAGGCTGGTCATGCATGGTCAAGTTATCAAATCAGCAACCATACCAGTAAAATATGGCAATGGGCGGGTTTGGAGAAGAAAAAAGCCATCATGATTGGGAGCATTAGTGGCATGGCATATTTGAGCATCATTGAAATCCTGGACGGATATTCAGACAAATGGGGCTTCAGCATACCTGATATTCTCGCCAATGCCACAGGTGCCGGTATTTATGCAGCACAGGAGTTGGGATGGGATGAACAAAGAATTAGCATCAAACTCTCCTACTCACCCTATCGGTATGGAACAATGACAACCAGGGCCAATGCTTTGTTTGGATCAGGTGATGCAGAAAAAGTCCTAAAAGATTACAATGGACAGACCTATTGGGCGAGCATTAATGTAAAATCTTTTTTCCCTGAGACACAATTACCCAATTGGTTCAATATTGCCATCGGCTATGGTGCAAGAACCATGTTGGGTGGCTATGAAAATGCCTGGACTACTGCATCAGGGATTTCCATCAACCGGTCAGACATCCCACGATACAAACGGTTTTATTTGTCAGCAGACATTGATCTTACAAGAATAAAAACTAAAAATAAGACCTTGAAGACTGTTTTTTCCCTGTTCAATGTGCTGAAAGTTCCAGCACCAACTGTTGAATGGAATGGTCTGGGAAAATTAAAATTTCATCCGATGTTTTTTTGATTCAAGCAACATAGGCCCCTGCCAATTTGCCCTCAATCACCTCAACAAAAATATTTTCCTGTAAGGTGGTGGCCAGTGATATGCCCACAAAATCTACATGAACAGGAAAAACTTTATAGCTTCTTTCAACCAATGTAAGGGTCTGAATTTGTTTGGGAGAAAGTGGCAAAAAAGGGAGAATAGCATACAACAGGGTTTTCCCGCTGTTCACTACATCATCCACAACAATCAGGACTTTGTCTTTCAGTTCAAGACCACTGGGTATAGAGCATTTGATGGGATTGGACTTGTCAATATGGATTTCTATCAAGTCAATCTGCAAAGAAGAAATTTCACCTAAAATAACTTTTAATTCTTGTGCAACAACGAAACCATTTTCCTTGATACCAGCAATAGAAACAGCAGTTGCGCCATTGTTTCTTTCAAGGATTTCAAAAGCCATTCGCCTGAGTTTCATCATGGCTTTTTCTGGTGTAAGTATGTATTTCTTTCCCATGTTATTGGTATGATTATTGAATAGAATGTAATTTAGTACACTTGCCACAAACAATATAAAAATGAATTTATCTTATCAACACCTGATACCTCAAGAGTTTAGCAGTACATCGAGGGTCTGGATTTACCAAAGCAGCAGGATTTTTACGCTGTCTGAGGCGCTTACCATTGAAAAAATATTGGAAGATTTTACTGCTGACTGGAAATCTCATGGAACACCCGTAAAAGGTTTTGGAACTTTGTTCTTCGGTCAATTCATCATATTGATGGCGGATGAAGAAGTAACGGGCGTCAGTGGATGCAGCACAGATAGTTCTGTAAGGCTGATCAAAGCTCTAGAAGAGGAATACAAAGTTTCGATGTTCGACAGGATGACCCTTGCCTTTTACATCAATGAAAAAGTGCAATTGTTGCCTTTTTCCCAGATAAACTATGCTGTAGAAAAGGCCTTTATTAACAAGGATACGCTGTTTTTTGACAATACTATCTTGACCAAGGCTGAATTGCTTGAAAAATGGATTACGCCTGTTTCAGCATCCTGGCTGGGTAAAAGGATCCAACTACTGTTACAGTAATAAATGAATTTTTCAGTGTGACAATTTGTCATATCTCTGCTTTTTCACTAATTTTGCAAGATGCTCAATTTTGCCAACAAAACGATCGATGAAGCCCGCCAAGGTGAGGCTTATGCTGGTGAACTTGCTACAGAAGCAACACCTGGAAAGCGTTTTTATATAGAAAGCTATGGTTGTCAGATGAATTTCAGCGACAGCGAAATCATTGCATCCATCCTCCATACGGAAGGTTTTGGTCCTACCAGAAACGTTGAAGATGCAGACCTTATCTTCTTGAATACCTGCTCTATCAGGGAAAAAGCAGAGCAGACGGTTAGAAAAAGACTTACGGAATTCAAAAAGATTAAGAAACAAAGACCCTCTATGCTCATTGGCGTATTGGGATGCATGGCCGAAAGACTCAAAAGCAAACTGCTTGAAGAAGAAAAGCTGGTTGATATTGTGGTTGGCCCAGACGCTTATCGCAGCTTGCCGCAGTTGATTGATGAAGCCGAGACAGGCACAAAAGCCGTAAATGTATTGCTCAGCAGGGAAGAAACCTATGCTGATATTTCTCCGGTTCGACTCAACTCCAATGGAATCAACGCTTTTGTCAGNATCATGAGGGGTTGCAACAACATGTGTGCGTTTTGTGTAGTACCGTTTACACGNGGAAGGGAAAGGAGCCGGGATGATGCCTCAATCGTTGCCGAATGCACAGATTTGTTTGAACAGGGTTACAAGGAAGTAACCTTGCTTGGTCAGAATGTTGACAGTTATTATTGGGTTGACCCCAAAACCAATCATCCCGTTGATTTTGCCATGTTGTTGGAAAAAGTGGCACAAATCAGTCCATCCCTCCGCATCCGGTTCAGTACCTCTCACCCCAAAGACATCACTGACAAGGTCTTGCACACGATGAAGGCCCATGCCAATATTTGCAAATACATCCACCTGCCTGTGCAAAGTGGCTCTACAAGAATTTTGCAGCTGATGAACCGCACCTATACCCGAGAATGGTACCTGGCAAAAGTGAAAAGGATCAAGGAAATCATGCCTGATTGCGCNATCAGTGCAGACATCATCACAGGATTTTGTACGGAAACTGAGCAAGACCATCAAGATACCCTCGACATCATGCAACAGTCTCAATATGAATACAGCTATATGTTTGCTTATTCAGAAAGACCTGGTACCCTTGCTGCAAAGCGCTATACAGATGACATTCCTGATGAAGTAAAAAAACGCAGGCTGGATGAAATTGTCAAACTTCAAAACAGCTTATCGCTTGAAACCAACAAAAAGGATATTGGAAAAGTTTTTGAAGTTTTGATTGAAGGCAACTCCAAAAAAAGTGACCAGCAATGGATGGGAAGAAACAGCCAAAATAAAGTGATGGTATTTGATAAAATTGAAAACAGCCAGCTTCAACCAGGCAGTTTTGTGCATGTGATGGCGGAGTCCTGTACGCAGGGAACGCTGATGGGGAAAATTGTCAACCATTCCTAAACTACACCAAACAATGGATATTCAGAGCATAAAGAACAGGTTTGGCATCATCGGCAACTCCCCTGCCCTCAATTATGCATTGCAGGTAGCTACTCAGGTTGCCAATACTGATCTCACTGTACTTATTGTTGGTGAAAGTGGTGTTGGAAAGGAAATATTTTCTCAGATCATCCATGCCTTGTCTCCAAGAAAACACAATCCTTTTATTGCAGTCAACTGTGGTGCAATTCCAGAAGGAACCATGATTCTGAACTGTTTGGCCATGAAAAAGGATCCTTTACAGGAGCGGTTGATTCAAGAAAAGGCTATTTCGAAACCGTCAATGGTGGCACCCTTTTCATGGATGAAATTGGGGAAACACCTCTGGGAACCCAGGCAAGGCTGTTAAGGGTGCTGGAAAATTCCGAATTCATCAGGGTTGGATCATCCAAAGTGCAGAAAACAGATGTAAGGGTCATTGCCGCCACGAACAAAGATTTACTGACTGCAACACAGAACAATAAATTCAGGGAAGACCTTTATTACAGGCTCAATACAGTTCCCATCCGCGTTCCCTCACTAAGAGAGAGAAAAGAAGACATCATCCTCCTTTTTAGAAAATTTGCCGTTGATTTCGCAGAACGATACAGAACCAGCCCCATTCAACTGACCGAAGAGGCAAAAACCATGATGCTCAACTACCCATGGCCAGGAAATGTGCGTGAATTGAAAAATATTGCTGAACAGATATCCGTATTGGCAGAAGATAAAACCATTACAGGCAGCGACCTTGAACGATTTTTACCCAAGAACAATGTCAACAACTTGCCCATGTTGGTTGGTTCTGGCCCAATGGCTTCGGGCCAGAATGAATTCATGAATGAGCGGGACATTCTTTACAAGTTATTTTTTGATTTGAAAAAGGATGTTACAGAGATGAAGAAAATGTTTCTTGAGATTGTTCAAAATCCTTCGACCATCCCAGCAGTTTCCCATGTGATGGAGGAATCCTATCTGCAAGACCTGCCCATCACCAGGCAGCAACAGGATCATCATACCCATGGAAGTATCATTCCCGTTAGCAGTCAGCCCATGTTTTTGACTGAAAACAGGGAGATGCAGGATACCATTATTGTGGATGAATCCCTGAACATCATGGACAAGGAAAAGGAATTGATTGAAAAAGCACTGCGCAAGCACAAAGGGAAAAGAAAAGATGCTGCCTCTGATTTGGGAATCAGTGAAAGAACGCTTTATCGAAAACTGAAAGAATATGACATTGAAGATTAATACTTTATACAATAAGTACGCCAAAATCCTGCTTGTTGTATTGGCAATAGTCAGTATTCAAGGTACTTGCAGGTATTCACTAAAAGATGTTTCCATCCCACCAGAGATAAAAACTGTCAGGGTATTCTTTATTGAAAACAAAGCCCGTTACATCAATCCTCAATTGAGTCCTAAACTTTCAGACAAACTCAGGCAAAAAATAATCAACCAAACCAGGCTTTCACAAACCAA
>JGI25921J50272_10000118_pt1 | contig 24752 bp, 30 predicted proteins | sample LauGreSu1BDMLBSD_2_FD_50272 | JGI IMG/M metagenome (IMG submission 50272) | reverse complement strand
GCTAGCTCAATACCACTACGACAACGGTAGGTGGAGTGAGTGTCTGACACTTTGCAAAAAGGCTTTAAATGTAAAAGATAGACAGATGGATTATCTTAATGAAGCCTTTGCTTGGGGCTCAGTTCCATATGACTTAGCTGCTGTCTGTGCTTACTGGCTTGGCGAGCGCACTCAAGCTTTGGAATATGGGAAGAAGGCGGTAGAGCTTAACCCTACAGATGAGCGTTTAAATAGTAACCTAGAGTTCTACAGAGAGGGAGTTAAGTGAGAGCTCACACACCTGGTGGTAGGTTTGATGCCGATTATGAGACCACCGACCTTCTTAAAGGCATTGACTCTGATTTAAAACACCCAGTAGGAACAAAAGCCCTTTGGTATATATATGATTCNGAGTTTAACTCTGACGTTGACCCGCTATACGACGTAGGTCAAGATATTACATCCTCAGTAGGTGGCAAGGTTTGGACTGGACCATTCTCAGTTCCTGTAGTTAGAGCAGTTATCAAGCAGGGTGAGGCTAGAACCTCAGCGGTTGGTTACTACAACTCAGATACTCTACATCTAACTTTCAACATTGAAGATGTGCAGAAGTTTGCTCCTAACATTATTCTTCGTCCAGATATCAATAACCGCGACCGTGTGGTTTGGCGTGGTCAGGTTTATCGCCCATATGCCATCCAAGAGCGCGGAATTGTTGCTGACAGATTTACTATCCTCAGCGTAGAATGTATTCAGCTTATGCCAGAAGAGATGGTCAACGACCCTCAATTCTCTCAATACGCTAGTTAGGAGACCCCATGGCAGTATCACACGCCAGAATTGCGGTTAACAATACAACCGCAGTAGCAGTAACAGATTTAGCAGACAGCTATACTTCAATTACAATCTCAGTTCAAAACCTTGGTACAGGCGTTGCCTACCTAGGCGGTGCTGGTGTTACCTCTACATCTTATGGTATGAGCATCGTAGCTGGTGGCGCAGTCACTGTAGCCAACCTATCAACTAATGATGAACTTTATGTTATTCATCAAGATTCTTCAGCGTATGTAGCAGTTATTAGAGTGAGCCGCTAGTGGATATTCATTACTCTAACTCAGGTGGCGTAGGGGCACAAGGACCTGTGGGTCCAACAGGTCCAACACCAGACCTACTTAATGTAGCTTCTAACGTTGTCCCAGATACAACAAATACACGAACTCTGGGTACACCAACAAAAAAATGGGCAGATGTTTACATTGGTCCAAATACAATTCATATCACTGATACCGCAACTGGGGCTTTGGCTGACCTAACAGTAACAAACGGCGTTCTTTTAATTGATGGCGCAAACCAGTTACAAGTAGGTCAACTAAAATTTGTAGATAACACTATTGAATCAACTACTGAGTCTGTCAATATCCAGATTGGTCTAACTACATCAACTGGAAACCTGACCCTTAACCGAAACGTAAGACTTGCTTCAGGTAAGTCTTTAACTTTTGGAGATGAGACTGTTCAAACCACTGCTCCAGGAGTTCCTGTTTCCTACAACCCAACTTGGTCTGGAACTGGGCTTGCCTTTACTGGTACTCCAGCCACAGGCTCATACATGAAGGTGGGCAAGCTAGTTACCTTTAGATTTAAAGTGTTATGTACAACCGTTACTAACTTTGGAACTGGTCAATACTCTATTACTCTTCCATTTAACGTAGCTACTAACTACTCGTTTAGAGACGGTACTATCCATAGAAACTCAAATGGAAACCACTACCCGTTAAAAGCGCATATTGATAGCGGAAACGTTATGACTCTATGGGATGGTTCTGGGGCAACAGACTCTGTGTTTGACCACAATAGCCCCTATACTTTAACAACATCAGATTACTTCTATCTAACAGGAACATACGAGACGGCATAATGGCTAAAGATACGAACCCTTGTTGGGACGGCTACGTCCAAGTAGGTATGAAGACCAAGGGTGGCAAGAAGGTTCCGAACTGCGTCCCCGCAGGTTCTGGAAAAAAGAAAGTCTCCAAACCAAAGAAAGCGAGTAAATAATATGTGCGCAACATGTGGCTGCGGTAAGCCAAAAGATAAGCACGGCATGAAGTCTCTTAAGGACGCTAACAAGAAGTTCGCTAAGAAGGCTGCTACTAAGGCCCCAGCTAAGAAGGCTGTAATGAACAGAAAGAAGGGCATGTAGTGGCTGCAGGATTTATGAAAGGCAAGTACACAGAGTCCAAGGACAAAAAGAAGGACTCTAAGATGCTTAAGAAGGCTGGCTTTGACAAGGACGAAAAGGCTAAGTTTGAAAAGGCTGACAAGGCTCACGGAGCTAAGAAAAAGCCTAAGACCATGGCGGAAGATAAGAAGATTGACGCCAAGATTATTAAGAAGATTAAGAAGTCCGATAAGGATGACAAAAAGAAGTAAGTAGTTGAGGGGCCGAAAGGCCCCTCTTTGCTTTATCCTAGTAGTGAGCCCATGCGGGGCTCAAAGCACCACCCCCTGCGATGTACTTTGCTTACTACTCCTATGGAGATGACATGCCTAAAGATAATCACGTTGACAAGGCTTCGGACGTTGAGTTCATTGAAGCTTTGGCCGAGAGTAATAAAGGCACGGGCGCAGGAGTGTGGAAAGCATTGCTACTAGGAGCGGCAGCTCGTGGGGTAATTACTGGTGTCAATAAAAAATCTAAAAAGAAATCTTGATTCTAATTTAGAGTCCGCTGCACCTGCCCTTACGGCTAGCCTAAGGAAGGAAGCAGCTACTCGCGGCTGGCCCGATGACGTTTCTCAGGCCCTTTCTGTTGTGGTAAAGCAAGGTGTGTTTGCTGTTGACTACCCAGCAGAGTTTAAACAAAAAATTGAAGACTTAGAGTATGGCTCTGGTGCGCAGGCTCCAGCTTCAGCTATTCGCTCTTTTCAGTATCAGATGGAAGATTTTGCAACAAAGATTTACGAGACCCACCCTGAGGATATGTTGGAAGAGGTGAACCTATAAAATGGGAAATCCGTTTCTAATTGCTGAGGACACTGCTCTTAAGGCTTTGCTCCAAGGTATGACTGTGGGAGATGAGAAGACAGCCTCACGCCCAGTTAAGGTGTGGTTTGGTTACCCTGACGTTGAGGTTAGAGCACAGGAGTTTCCATTTGTGACTATTGATTTGATAGACATGATTCCAGCTAATGACCGTCAGACCTCTGGTCAACTGGTAGACAATGACTATCGCGGAACAGTTGCCCCAATATCTGGAAAGACTTATCGCTATGAGATACCAGTAGCTTTTGATTTGATATATCAGATTACAACCTATGCCCGTCACCCGCGTCACGATAGGGCAATAATGCACCAATTGACGCACAAGTTTCCATCAAAGTATGGCGGTCTACTAGTTCCAAACGAACTAGGTACAGAGACCTCACGCCGTCATATGTTTCTTGATGGGTTTGCAAAACGAGATGCGGTAGACGGAGAAACTGGAAACCGCAGATTGCTACGCAACATTTACACAGTAAGAGTAATTAGTGAGCTTACTCCACTTGATGCAGGCCGCAGGGCTTCACGAGTTGAAGAAGTACTTGTTAATCTTCCTGAGTTAACGGACCAAACATCGAACATCCCTACGGGACTAACACAAGTATAAAAAATGTCAAACCTGTTTAAAACAAAGGAGAAAATCTAATGGCAGTTCTACGTCCAGGAGTCTACGTTGAAGAAACGTTAAACCCTGTCGCACCTGTAGTTGGTCCAAACTCAGCATCAGTTGGCGCTTTTATGGGAGCTAACGACCGTGGTCCAGTTGGGACACCTACACTAATTACTTCTTGGAGCCAGTACACAACAGTGTATGGTTCTTGGAATACATCAGCAACTAATGATTTACCACTTGCTGTATACATGTTCTTTTCAAACGGAGGCAGCCAGTGCTACGTAAATCGTATCGCTGACGGCGCAACACAGGCAGGTCGTTCACTTTCAGACCGAGCAGCAAGTCCATCATCAACACTTCAAATTCAAGCTAATAACGCTGGAGCTTGGGGTAACAACATCAACATTAGTATTGCTAACTCAGCAACAACAGGTCTATTTGATTTGTTTGTTTACTATGGTGGCAATACCGATGCAAACCTAGTTGAGCGTCACGTTGACCTCTCAATGACAGCAACAAATGCTCGTTATGCACCAGCTATTGTTAATGCAACTTCTGGCTATCTACGACTAAGTGACCTTAACTCAGGAAACACAGGCTCTACTCGTAACCCAGCTGTTGTAACAAACCAAACACTAGCTACTGGTACTAATGGAAACGCGTTGGGTAATACAAACTACGCAAATGGTCTATTAAACTTTGACACAATCAAGCAGTCATTGATTTTAAATATTCCTGGAAACTCAAGTGTTCCAGTTATTAATTCAGCTATTGGTTATGCTAATAACCGTCAAGATGTTTTTGTAGTTGTTGACGGTATTTATGACGAAGTGTCTTCACAGTTAAGCATTGCTACTCAGTACACAGCTAGCTCACTTGCTGCTGTTTACTACCCAAATCTTCTAATCTCTGACCCAACACTTGCTCCTGGTTCTGGCACAGGCCGTACACGTGCAGTTGGTTCTGGCGCAGCGGTTATGGGAGTTATTGCAACAACTGATGCATCTCGTGGAGTATTCAAAGCTCCAGCTGGTCTTCTTGCTCGTCTATCGGGTGTTGTTTCAGTAGTTACACTAACAAACACAGAACTTGATGCTTTAAACAGTGCAGCTGCTCCAGTAAACGCAATTAAATTTGTACCTGGTTCAGGGATTGTAATCATGGGTTCACGCACTCTTAAGGGTGGGTATGTAGACAAGTACGTTCCTGTACGTCGTACACTTATCTATCTACGTAAGTCTCTTACAGACCTTACTGAGTTTGCAATCTTTGAGCCAAACGACGAAATCTTGTGGAACCGCATTAGCTCTTCAATCAGTACTTTCCTTACTGATTTCTGGAGCAAAGGTGGACTACGAGGCGCTACTCCACAGTCAGCGTTCTTTGTAAAGGTTGACGCAGAAAACAACCCACAAAGCTCGATTGACAATGGGTTTGTAAATATTGAAGTTGGCGTTGCTCTACAGCGTCCAGCTGAATTTATCATTATTAAAATTGGACAGTTTGACGGTGGCACCACCGTTACTGTGGCGTAAAGGAGATAACCACCAATGACAAGCAGCATAATCAATCGCCACTCAACACTAGCAACAGACCCGTTACGCTCGTTTCGGTTCTTTGCTAAGTTTGAGGTAGCAAAAGACGGAGCGGTATTTGATAAAAAAATTACCACCTGGTCTGGCGGATTTAGCAGTATCAGTGGGTTGAGCATCAACACTCAGGCCATTCAATATCGTGAAGGTGGCTACAACACCACAGTACACCAGGTACCTGGTATGACTACCTTTACACCAATCACTATGCAGCGTGGAGTATTGGCTGGTAATGACCAGGCAATCACATGGATGCGTGGTCTATTTGCAGCAGCATCTGGAGAAGGTATTGCTGTAGGGGCTGCATCTGGCGCAACTGGGGCAGAAAGCTTCCGCGTTAACATCAAGGTGTTTGTAGCAGACCATCCAAACTCTGGACCAACAGATGTTCAGAAGTACAAGATGGGCTTCAAGATTCACAATGCGTGGATTACTGCGCTAAACTATACAGACCTTAACGCAGCAGACGGCGCTATCTTGTTCGAGTCAATGACCCTAGTACATGAAGGCCTATCAGTCTTCTTTACTAAGGACGGCAAAGAAGAAGACGCAGCAGGAAAAATTTCTTAATTAAAAACCTTAGGAGCATAAATCGTGACCGATATCATTACTGATGCAGAACTAATACAGAAATTTGCAGCAAAGGCGATGGAGGAGCCCGCACAAGTCATCAAGACGCGGGCCCCTTCAGAGTCTTCTGTTAAGTTGCCAGGCGGCTTCATTGAGCCAAATGGTGAAGTAATCAACACAGTTGAAGTACGAGAACTTAATGGGGCTGACGAGGAAGCTGTAGCAAAAGCGGGTACCTCAGGCAAAGCTCTCAATGTCCTTTTGCAACGAGGCCTTGTAAAGATTGGCTCTAGGAACGCTGAGAAAGCAGACCTAGACTCTATCCTAGCTGGCGACCGAGACACCATCCTTCTAGCAATTAGAAAGGTGACTTTCGGAGATGACATTAATATTACCGCACGTTGTCGTGACTGTGGTGATACGCAAGATGTCTCTATCCTTTTATCATCAGACGTTCCAGTAGTGGAATTAAAAGATGCTAAAGAAGATAGAACTTTTGAAGTTGAAACAAAAACAGGTACAGCCATAGTGGCTCTACCAAACGGTGTTACTCAAAGAAAACTCATGGAGAACTTTGAACGAACACCTGCAGAAGTAAATACAATTTTACTAGCTGGATGCTTAGTGTCACTAAACGGAGAACCATCTGAAGGTGCTATGACTGCTTTATCTTTGGGTATGGCAGATAGAACCAAGCTTGTTGATGAAATCATCAAGCGTAACCCAGGTCCACGCCTTGGGGAGGTGACCAGGGCTTGTAAGGCATGTGGTGAGTTAATGGCTCTTCCGCTGTCCTTGCTCGACTTGTTTCGCATTTAGCGAAACAGATTACGAAAGCCTGTTAGACCAGTACGAGATTCTTACAAGAACTTTCGCTGGTTGGTCACTATCAGATATAAGAAGCCTCTCACCCAGAGAGCGTCTTAATTGGTTAGAACGTTCTAGAAGGACTAGATAATGTTAAATATGCCTAGCAACTCCAGTAGTGGAAATGCTGCGAACAACATGCAACGGTTTGAACAATCAAGCCGTGGGGCTCACTCTACCCTTTTACAAATGGCTAGCACCATTGAGTACAGAATTAACAGCTCACTTAATGCAGCCGAACAAAAAATCACCCGCATGGGTGCAAAATTTAAAAACGCCTTTAGCGGTATTGGTGGCCCAGGTGGCGCCAATACTGTTATGGCTGGTCCCACTTTTTCTACTCCACAAGCGGGCGGCCCAGGCGGCCCCGCTGGTCCTGCTGGTCCTGCTGGTCCAGGTGGTACAGGTCCTGCTGCTGCAGGCGCCCCTCAAGGTGGAGGAAATACAAACGTCTTTAGACAACCATCACCTGCGCAAATAGCTGCAGCTGGTGTTACTGCCGCTGCAATGGCTATGCCAGGAACAGACGATGCATTTAAAGCACAGCTATATACATCACGCGCTGCTATCTCTTTAGGTGGCGGCGGTCGCGTTCAAGCTGGTTACTCAGGAGTTATGAGTGGCCTCTCTGACATGAGCGGCAAGAACGGTGCTTATGACCAAACACGAGACACATTAAATAGGATAGCAAAACAGAGTCTATTAAAAGACCCAATGGACATTTATAGAATGGCTGCAACTATGCAGGCAGGTGGTGTCTACGGCGCAAATAATAAAAATATGGAACAGCTAATGACTGGTGCTGGTGTTCTATCTAATATGACGCCTGGAATGGGTGCTGAAGGTGCTGGACAAGCAGTAGTTGGTTTGAACCGCGGTAGAAACATTAACATGTTAAGAGCTGTTGGTATTAGAGTTCGTGATGAAAACGGAATACCACGTGACCCAAGAGCTATTATTGATGACTTGTGGAACAAGCTTGAAAGTCAAAAAAGACGTACTGGCGGCTCTGGCTCCACCCTTAATGATATTAAACTTTCTTTATTGCCTGGTAATGCACTTGCCACCATGCTTGATAATCTTTTTGGTAATGACCCGTACCTAAGAAAAATGATTGAAGACGGTCTTATACTTAAAGCCTCTTCAGGCGGAGCACAGCTTGCTGGCATGGGCGGAGACAGAATTAAAAGATTATCTGAAGACGCTGGTCTTTCTACTTTTGCTGCAAACATGCAAGGACAAAGAAGCGCAGCATCCGCAGAATTTATATCACAAACAGCCCCAGCTATTGCTGACGCTAAGGGTAGAGCAGACCAACTCATGTCTTATGTAAGTGGTTTCTTTACTGAGATGGATAAGTTTACTGGTCTTATATCTGCTCTTGGCGCAACTAAAGGTTTCTTTGAAACACTAGGTAGCGGCGGTAATAATGCTATGAGCGCTCTTACTGGTTTCCTAATTGGTAACCCAGTATCAAGAGCTCTCACAGGAATATTTAAAGCTGAGGGTGGAGATGTAGATAAGAAGAGCCCTTACATTGTTGGTGAACGCGGGCCAGAACTCTTTGTACCTAAAGAAGATGGTTACATTGTTCCTAACCACGATTTAAAGAACTACCCATTCCGTGGTGACGGTGGTTGGGTGTTTGGTAAGAACACAGGATTAAATGAGAAGTCATCAAATGAAGACTTTGCTAAAGCTTTTCTAAAGAAGATTGGCGCACCTCAAAGCCAAGACTCAATTGATGCTTTAAAGATATGGCAAAACCACGAAGGCGGACACTTTAAAAACTCCGCTAAGTACAACCCACTTAATACAACTTTAGGTGGCAAGTACGGTTCAGAGTCTATGAACCATGTAGGCGTAAAGGTCTATAAGAGCTGGGAAGATGGACTTAACGCTACTATCGATACGCTTACTGGTAAGAGTGCAGACAAGCGCGGGTACACAGATATTATTGAGGCGTTAAAACAAGGCAAGAGTAAAGAAGATATTCTTGCTGCTATCAACAGCTCTGCCTGGGTTACAGGTAAAACTGGTGGAAGCCCATATAATTTTGACGGTAAGACTACCCCAACAACTAATGCTGGTTGGTCTGGTATGACGCCTGGCTCTAGTAAAGACGGTGCTAGTGGCGCATCTCTTGAGGATTATATTAATAAACAAACTTTAAAAAGCTTTGCTTCTGCAACAAAAGCTCAATCTTTTGCTCAACCAGCGTCTTCTGCTAACACATATAACATGGGTGGGGTTACTATTAAAATTGACGGTGGCGGTAACCCACAGGCAACCGCAGAAGCACTTAAACAACTTTTGTCTAGCCAAAACTTTAGCAAGCAACTAGGAGGACAGTAATGCCGTTTCCATTAGCGGTCCCGTTAGCACTAGGTGCAGTGCGTGTTGGCGCAGCTGTTCTTGCTCGTTCACGTGCAGTGAGCGTAGCTAAAGTTGCAGTCAACGTTACTAAGACAGGAATAAAAAGTAACAAATCTACTGTTATAAAGTTGAGCAAGAACCCAGGTGTAAAGACCTCTGTTGTTAAAACAACTAAGAGTAAAGCGGGTACCACAGCCAAGGGCGCTACAGCTATTGCTGCTCCAAGCTTAGCTTCAAAGATTTATGGTTTTACAAGAGCTGGTATAGCTACAGCTGCTCGTGGTAGTGCGGGCCCAGTTGGCACTGGCGTCGCAGCTATTGGTGCTTTAGCCTTAGCTAAAATGCTAGCTAACAAAAACAAAACTGGTACTGGCTCTAGCGGCTCTGGTGGCAAGGGTGGGAACAAAGGAAGTAAAGCTTCAACTGCCCAAAAGACTCCAAAAATTCCTACGCCTCAGGGTTACAGCTTTAACCTGCCTCCACATAACTGGAGCCTTCCAACAAGGCCGATAGATGTTATTCCAGGAGACGTAAGCGGACAACCATACGCGTATCACGGTAGCCGACGAGGCCGTATTTGGTATTACGACAACGCTGCTTCTACAACATCTATTGATAGAAAAACGGGTGAAGTTTCAAGAGTCGGTGACGAACGTAAAACAGAGACTGGAAAGAAAACTTACAAGCCTCAAGGACAAACTATTGTTGGAGATGACTCTTATAAATACGGTTTCCAATTTTTGTGGAATCCTGAGTCTGTATCGGTTAGCGTTAATAGAAACATGGAGATTACTCCGTCAGCTAGCGACGTGTACACTTCAGTATCTGGTGCGTTTCCAGGACAAGAGAGCGTTAGCTTTAATATCACATTAGATAGAACTAATGATTTCGCATGCCTTAGACACTATCATCAGTGGGCTGGATTTCTCAATGACGGTGACTACAACCAGTTCTATCGTTTTTACGATAGTGGAAAACATCTTTTAGCAAAGTCTGAAGACTATGCCGCACAAATTAAAAAAGTTGCTGAACTTGGAACAATGGCTGACCTTGAGTATTTATTCAAAGCTATTAATGGTGATGGAAAGTTTGGAAACCAAGCATCAGACGGTTGGACAAATCTGTTAGGTAAAAAAACAGCAGACTTGGGATACTTGCAACCTACGCTTTTAGCTTTTGAATTAGGCGGAGACGTTAGTAGCCACAGTTCAATGAACAGCCTGTCATACGTTGGATGGGCAAGCTCGTTGTCTATTAACCACACATCTTTTGCCGAAAATATGGTCCCTATAAGAACAATAGTAAGCATCTCATTTGACTGCTTTGCTGGCTCAATGATTGTATAGGAGATACTGATGATAAAAGCAGGCTCTAGATATGAGTTTTCCCTAGTTGATTTCTACGCTGTGGAAGCTGGTGCTAGTAAAAACCCAGTAGTGTTTTATGATTTTAGTGAACTTGGTTATGTTACTTACGATACCCACAAGTATATAGTTGGTGAAAGACTGGACTCTCTTGCTGAAAGGTATTACAGACGACCAAGCTTATGGTGGTTGATTGCTGAGTTTAATCCTGAAGTCGATGACTTTGAGAATATCCCTAATGGCACAATTTTGAGGATTCCTAATGTCTAATCAAGTACGTGTTTCCTTTCCTAATGGCGCTGATGACCCAACCTACGTGTACTCAGCAAGCCTAAAACAAAAATTTTATGAGCATGAAGTTGCAGAGTTTACGTTTAAAGACTGGGGCTACGACTATGACAACATCCGACCAGGCACACCAGTAGAAGCTACTTTTTCATCTATGGTTGATAACCGAGACTTTTACGGTTACATCCACCATGTAGAAACCGACCAAACAGCTGGCAAAAATTTTATTACTGTAACCTGTATTGGTGGTTCATTCCCATTAAAGCAAGCGTCTCAAGGAGTCTACAAAGGTTACACAGCCGATATGGTTGTAGACGAGATTGCTAGTAAGCACGGGCTAGTAGCTATTACTAACCCGCACCCTAGAGTGTTTGAGCAGATATCTCACCCTGGGTTAACTGACTGGCAAATGCTTGTTAAGTTATCTAAACAGATTGGGTGGGGTTTAAGAACCGAGAACACTGAAGTTTACCTAAAGCCTTTGCTAGAAGATTACAAAGAGCTTAGGGCTGAAGCTCCTACTTTTACACAACTACATGTTGGTATGGGTCTTGGCAGTATCTATAGCTTTAAACCACTCATCAGTGAGTCTTTAAGTTTTGATGGGGATATGAAAGCTGCTGTAGCAGTTAGTGGAGTAGATAAAAATAGTAAGTCTGCTTACGCCGCTACTAAACAAAAACGAAACAAACGAACTAGAGCAAAGTCTCAAGAAGAGTTCTTTGATAGATACAACACTGACGCTGTGACTCCAGACGCTGAGATTGCGGAGTATGAGGCGGAAGCTGCCGAACTTAGAAATGCGTTTCCATATAGAGCAGAAGCTGAGCTTATGGGTAACCCATCATTAAGACCAGGCATGCCTGTTTACTTAAATGGACTAGGACCTAACTATTCTGGATTTTGGACTGTTCTAAGCACAGAACATAAGATTAAAGAAGAAAAGTTAAAGAGCTATGTTTACACAACGATTGTTAGTTTAGGGACTGATGGGTTAGGCCAAGCTAACCGTTGGGAAGATGGAGAAGACATCCAAAACCCTGTGGGTGGGAATCGTGTAATCATACCTAATAAGAAAAATACAAAGATTAAAGCAAAGACTAAACTTGTTCGTACAGGCATTAAGTACACGCCAACAACAAAAGATAGTTTTGGAAAAATTAAAAATAGAAGTAAACTAACCACTGCTAACAACAGCACAGCTGTTTGGAAGACCGCTAATAAAGCGATTGGAAAACGGACTGCTTCTACAGAACCTAAACGTACGGCTGCTACTGCCGCACGTGTTGCTAAGGCGGTGGCTAGAACACGATGAAAGAATACGACGCAAAGTTCTACGGACTTTATGAAGGTATCTGTGCTGAGAACGATGACCCTGAGGGTGAGAACAAAATTAAACTTCAGGTTCCTCAAGTTATGGGGCAGGAGATGACAGAGTGGGCAAGACCATGCCTTCCTGTAACCTCTAACTCTAACCACCCTGACCATAAGAAGCACCTGGCTGCTGAAGTAGCTGCGCTTCTTCAAGCACACGCTAATCATTCTGAAACTATTAGCACAACTTCAAATGGGGTTCCTGGAGTTACTGGTGGAGGTTCTCACGGACACTCGATAACAATAAACCTTGCGCACACTAATAACCACACAGGTAACACTCTAAGTCTTGACCACGCTCACGAAACCGATGCTGATGAAGAAAACAAATGGAACGACGATTTAGAAATAACTACAGAATTCCCTGAGCACACGCCACACAGGCTGGTGCCAGCGGTGGGACAAAAGGTCTGGGTTATGTTTATTGCTGGAGACCCTAACTTTCCAGTATGGATGGGAGTAGAGCTATGAGTGATGTATCAACGGCTATAAGCCTGCCGTTTTCGTTTAACTCAAACGGGGCGCTTACTGTAACAAGCGACCCTAAAAAAATATGGCAGGACCGAGTTGTTATTGCAATTATGACTGCCTACGGTGAAAGAGTTATGCGGCCAAACTTTGGAAGCGGAGCTAAAAGCGCAGTCTTTGAACCAGAAGACAACGCTAAAAGTTTAATTAATCAGGCTATAACAACCGCCTTTGGTATGTGGTTAAAGCCATTAAGTCTAACTAGAGTTACTTATCATCAAGATGATAGCGAACAACATTACTTTAATGTCTTTTATACATATGCAGGAGATACGATAAGCGAGAGTGTAACGATAAAGACTGCTATCCTAAGCAGAGCAGGAGAGACACTACTGGAGGTGCCTAGATAATGGCTGACGATAACTACATCCCCCAAGTTGATTATACGTCTAGAGACTACTCGTCTATTCGAGAAGACCTAATTGAACTAATCCCTTACTACGCTCCTCAGTGGACCAACCGCGACCCAGCGGACTTTGGCATGACCATATTGGAGTTGTTCTCTTATATTGGCGACGGTTTGCATTACTACATCGACCGCACAGCAAATGAGTCCTTTATTGAGACCGCTAGTCAGCGAGAGTCCGTCCTTCAGATTGCTCGTCTACTTGGATATACCCCAACAAGAACAACTCCGTCAGAGGTACTTCTTACTTTCCAAAACTCTTCAAACGCGGTTATCACTGTGCCAAAGCGCACAAAGGTTGCCGCTAACGTAACTAACAACGGGGTTACCTCACAGATTCTATTTGAAACAGATAGCGCAATTACTGTTCCTGCTAAGGCCGCTGGTAACAACGGCTCTAATACAGTTACCGCTACACAAGGTGAGACTATTGAAGCGGAGACTATTGGAACATCTGACGGCAGCGCTAACCAAGTGTTTGAACTTGGGGAGCTGTCAGTTATTAAAGGAAGTATCTTGATTGACGTCAACGGTGTTATTTTTACAGAAGTTCCTTACCTGGTTGATTACAGCGGGTATGACCCTGTGTTTTCTACTTATACAAACTCTGATGGCACAACTTTTGTTCAGTTTGGTGACAGCATCAGTGGAAGAATCCCACTTAACGGCGTAAGCCTTGAAGCTACTTACCGCGTAGGTGGGGGTACAATAGGAAACATTTCTGCTAACACAATTAAATACATTAAGACTAACGCTTCAAATGGCTTGTCTGTAAGTAACCAGGACTCAGGATTAATCTCTGGTGCCGCATCTGGCGGTGCAGATGAAGAGTCAACAGATTCTATCCGTATCAACGCTCCTAAGAGTATTAGAGCTTTGAACAGAGCTGTGTCTTTAAGTGACTACGCATCGTTAGTAATCCAGGTATCTGGTGTTGCTAAAGCAATTGCTGTTGCTGATGTGTATAGCAGCGTTACTGTTTACTTTGCTCCTTATGGAGATAGCGGTCTACAAAGCGACGGCATTACTACATCTGTGGTCTTTAACAACTTAAAGACTGAGATTGATGAGTACCTAGTTGATAAGATTCCAGCTGGAACTACAGTAACCCTTCAACCACCTGCTTACGTTCCAGTAACTGTGGCAGGAAGCGTTATTGTCCTACCTACCTATCGACAGGATAAGGTACTAGAAGATGTTAAGTCAGCGGTTCAAAACCTGTTTGATTTTAATAACGTGGTGTTTAATGATTACATTAGCTATTCCGACGTACTAAAAGCTATGGATGGGGTTGAAGGTGTTAGCCGCGCTAACCTGCAGAAGCTTGTAAGAACAGCTAACGACCAAACCTTTACCGTAACTAACAAAGTATTAACTAGCGGAACAGCGACGTTAACAACCTCTGTAAACCACAACGTAACTGTTGGTCAGTTCATTTCTGTCACTGGTGTAGACAGCACATTTAACGGTGTAGCTCGTGTTACAGGTAAGGGTGCTAACACCATTTCTTACGAGGTTCTCTCTACCAACGTTAGCACAGCTGCAGCCACAGGTTCTATTACTGTGTATGAAGTTAATGATATTGAGTGTGCTAAAAGCGAACTCCCAACACTCTCAAGCTTAACTGTTAATTCTTCTGGAGGTATTACTCTCTAATGGCACGTTATGGTCTTGATTACTATAGCAGTTTAGATTTTCCTCTAAGCTATTATGGTCCCGATTCTCCGCTTTCATTTGTAGCCGAAGACTTTCAAGCTCTTTCTACTTCCTATGGAAAGATTACTTTGTCATGGACTACTCCTGTTGGAGCATGGGCTAAACTCAAGATTGTAAGAAACAAGTATGGGTACCCTGTAAATATTACAGATGGCTTAACTGTTTTTGATACCACACGTGGCTTAGACCCGCAGTTTTTTGATGATGTTCTTCCAGCTACAGAGCCTAGAATCTTTTACTACTCTGTGTTTGTATTAGAAACAACACAGCTTCAATGGGTAACTGCTGGGCGAGTATCTGGTCTATCTGTATTTAACTACAACATGCAGACAAAGCTTTATGATTACATCCCAGAAGCAATGAAATTAACCCAGCCGTATACGGCCAACTCTGGAACAGATAACGCAGACCTAAGAAACTTTCTAGGTCTTTTTGGATTTCAGTTTGACTATATAAAGTCACTAGCTCAGATATCAAGAGAGAAGTACAACCCAGAAAAAACTCCTGGCGTACTACTAGCCCCTCTTCTAACTCAATTTGGACTCAGCTATGAACCTGAGATTGGGTTTGAGCGCTCACGCGTACTACTAAGAGATGCGCTTATTGTAGAAAAATCAAAGGGAAGCCGTGACGGACTCCGCAACTATGTTCGTGGGTTTACTGGTTGGGGCGTTGTTGAAAACAAAGATGCTACGGTAGCAAACAAACCAACTGAGGGTATCCAGCTAAGTCACAACATCATGCTTGACTACAATGACTCCTCATTTGAAGAGGGCGTTGGTCACTGGGTATCACCAAACTCTAGTGCTACCTTATCTCAAGTAGCTAGAAAAGAAATTACACAAGTTGCTGTTGTTGGAAACACTGGCCGTCTATATGTTGGTTCCCACGGATATCAAGTAGGGATGAAAATTTTTATCTTTAATGTTCCGTATCCTATTTTTAATAAAACAGTAACGCCAGCAACAATCACAGCTGTAGACGCTACATCTATCTCTTACTCCTTAACATCTCCTGATGTGTCCTTGCGTAACGCTTACAACTACGCAATTGATGAGTCTCCTTACATCCTTCCTCAACCTGAACCTTGGGTTGAGACAACAACCCCAGCGCTATTCCCTAATAAAAGAAAGGGGTTGTTAGCTGTAAAAAATGCATTAAATGAAACAGCTGAAATTTATATTTCTTGCGGAGACAATAACCCAATTACTGATGGCATTCCAGTGTCAAGCGGTGAAGAGTATACGTTTAGTTTTTATAGTGGCTCTAATTTAACATCTCGTTCTATGCAAGCCACTGTTAAGTGGTACGACCGATTTGGAGTACTTATTGAAACCTCTACTGGTTCAGGAGTAAGCAACACAGTAGGCTCACTAGGCGCTCGTCCAGAGGTAACAGATATTGCGCCAACTAAGTTGTTCCTAAATGCTATTACAAGTGGTGGAACTGGGTACGGTAACGGCTCCTACACCAACGTTCCTTTACAGTACGTATCTGGAAAAGAACCTACTATCACACCTCTAGCAAACGTGTTCATTAGTGGCGGCGTGGTCCTATCTGTATCTATTCCTAACGGTGGAGCTGGTGCGGATACCACAACAGTGTTCACTATTGCTAACTCTAATTTGGGCGGCACTGGTTCAGGTCTTCAATTAACTGTACAGAAAGCTCAAGAGTCTTACTACGCTGTACCACAGGTTGTTATATCAAGCGCTGGTGCAAGCAGCCTCAATGAGTACCATTTTATAGATGCGGCTCAGTTTGAAAAGTCAGATGCCCCTACATCATACGATGACGCTAGAAATATTCACCTGACACTAAAAGCTAACAGAATTAATGAGCTTAAGAACCCTAGGTTTGAATCTCCTACAACTCCATGGTCTGTAACTAACTCTACAGCTACAGTTGTAAGCGGCTCCGCCGAGCCTAACATTGACTTTTACAGAGTAACCAGTAAGCAGTTAACTAGTAATGTTGTTACGCTTATTACAGATGTTGTGCATACCTACAAATCTAGCGACACTGTAGTTATTACAAATATGGGCGCACCGTTTGACGGAGTAAAGACTTTACTATCTGCTGGTGATAATGAATTAACTTATGCTGCAACTGGTACAAACGTACCTGCTACAGCAGTTACAGTTGGTGAAGTTTACAAATCTGGAAACGCATTTAGAGTCACCTCTTCAGGAACTACCCAAGTTTTAATTAAGTCAACTACAACATCTGCTGACCTTATGGGAATCTACTACCCTGAAACCGCTTATTCGTTTAGCGTGTACGTAAAAGCTGGGCAGACTTCTAACCCTGTAACCCCATCTATTGTTTGGTACAACTCAAGCAAAACAGTTATTAGTACAGCGTCGGGAAGCGCATTCCCTGTTAACGCTACTGGATGGACGCGAGCTTCAGTCACAGCTGTAGCTCCAGATAACGCAGCTTACGCACACGTGCAGCTGGCCTGGACCCCACTAGCGGCATCAGACATCCTTTATACAGACGCTGCTCTATTTGAAAATAGCTTCTTTGTATTAGAATACTTTGACGGCAGCGTAGGCTTTAGCTCTACAGCTGAGCTCTTCTGGGAGGGTGCTGCTCCTAATGCTGGGCGTAGCCACTACTACAAGAACCGCGTGGCTATTGAAAGCCGTATGAACGCAGGAGCCCTTGACGAGTACGTAGGCCTAGGTGCTTCCTATGCCGTGTACCTTGCTCAACCAAACACGTAGTAGGATAGCCCTATGCTAGACCTAATACTCATCGGTTGCTTTACAGCTTTCCTGCTTGCAGTCATAGAGCCGCTAGTTTCTATTCTAAGTATTTTTATTAGTAATAGGGTTATCAATGCTATTTCCTCAATTAGTTTCTCAAGCATTGGATGTTGGTTAGTTGAAATTTCAACTACTAAGGGAGTCGTACTATATGCCGTATCTAGTGCGTTTCTTGGCTCAGCACTGCTGGCTATCGTAGAACGGGTGGCTGTATACAAACCAGCCATAGTTAACCCGACTAGACCAGAATAAGAAATTGTGTAGTATGGGTCTCCTAACAAGGAGGTCTTATGGAAAAGTACTTTGTTATCGTAGGTGGTAACGGGGAAACAAGTCGGGCAAACATTGAAGCCCTTATGGAAGATTATTACTATGCAAATGGTAATGAGGGGTTCTTAGTACTCCCATATAAATCAAAGCCGTCACAGGGTCAGGTCTTTGCTGCCCAGTACGCAAAAGATAAACACAAAGATATTTTAATCTTTGCTCCAGAGGACGCGACACACGAAGGCATCCCCGCGGCAAGTATGAACGTAACTATAAAGCCGTTCGAGGAAGCTGCATCAAAATTAAAGAGCTCTAAGACCTCGGCATTTATCTTGTGGGATGATGAAGACCAGGACTCCCAGCACATCTTGGCAGTCTGTAAAGAGAACGACGTCCCTTGTTTTGATTTAAGTGATGGACTTGCGCCTATCTCCGCTGCTCCAGATATCAAGGCAATCAAAGAGCCAGAGTTTCCCAAGGAAGAGGTTATAGAAAAGAAGGAGGCTCCCGTTGTTCAGGAAGAGGAAGAAGAAGAGTACGAAGACGAAGAAGAAGACTGGGAAGACGACGAGGAAGAAGACGAGGTCGAGGATATGGAGAATCTCCATCAAGGAATCGAAGCCATAGCCCGTATCTTTGCTAAAGTATTTATTGAGGAACTGGAGAAGGCTAAGGGTGATGGAACCGATAAGCCCTAAAGCCCTAGGTATACTCCTACATATTCGCTCATTCGGGGCTCTACGGGGCGCTGAGGGCCTTTCTGAGGCCTTCCAGACGGGTGTTAAGGTAATCCGCTCAGGACTGACTGAGCTCCGTTCTAGGGGCTACGTGGCCCTAGAGAAGGGCAGGGGTCAGGGCGGCCACTACTGGAGTCAGTTGCTAATCACCGAAGAGGGACTAGAGTANCTNTCACGGTATGCCGAAAAGGCAGACGGACGGAGTGCCAAAAAGGAACGNGGACCGCATGCCAAAAAAGGCAACTCCATTNCACAGAATAGCAATATAGCTAATTATCCTAATAGTCTATATACAAATTCTTTATTAAAAGAGGGTCCGACGGAGTCGGACCACAATGAAACTTTTGAAACTATGGACCTAAAGATTGGAGAGCAAATGTTAGGCGGGGACCCAATTGACCCTGATGACTTGGCGGAACTAAAGGCAAAGGACCGCGAGCGAAAGCGCCGCGAAAAAACAGAGGCTCGTCAAAGTCGTCACTCGGATAAAGTTATTGAACTTGCTAGCCGTGAGACTAAGGACTGGACACCTAGCCAGGTCTCTACATACTTTGCGGACCAGATGAAACAAATCTGGCACATCGCTGAGTGGACAGCTAACCGTTCTGGATTAAATGGCGCTATTGAGTTGCTCCGCGAAAAGCACGGTACCAATGGCGAAGAAGAAAAAACTTTAATTGATAGGTTCCTATCAACTATTAAGCACGACAAGAGACTTGACAACCCAGATATGGTGTGGCGTATGTTTGCGAAGAGAGCACCAGGTATGCTTCCAGACATTCGCAGAAGTAATAACACTGACGTTGATGTTGCAGCACTTAAGGATGACGCATCTAAATCATGGGAGGGTTTTAATGTATAAGTTAGAAGAACAAAAAGTTAGACGTCGTTCTTGGATACAGTCTGCTGGTATTCCGTACCTACTTCAAGGTTGGACTTTAGATGATTGCCAACAATCAGACCAGGAAGATATTAAAAAGATACGTGCTTGGGTTCAGGCTGTGGCTGATGGCAAAGTAGTACGGGCCGCTGGTAATCCATCATGTGGAAAAGGTCTTCTATTATACGGCAACCCAGGGCGTGGAAAAACTACTTTAGCTTTGTCGACTATCCAAGAAATGATGTTAACCCTGCCAATTGAGGCTTTTGACGTAAAGGCTAGCGAGTCTTTAATTAGGCCTTGCTACTTTATGACCTTTAATGATTTCCTAAACCTCAAAGGTTCTATGATGAATGAGCCGACAGATGACCAGGACACCCTCTATCATGGTGTTCTAGGTGAGTCTTTAGCGGATGCCTACAATATTCGTGTATTAGTTTTAGACGATATTGGCAAGGAACATGCGGGTCTCTCTGGGTGGCAAAAGAACATGCTCCATCATCTTTTGCGCACTAGATATAACAACGGATTACCAACTATCATTACAACAAACGTAGAACTAAATGATTGGGCAGGCCTCTATGGAGACGCAACAGAGAGTTTCGCAAGAGGTGCGTTTGCCTATCTACCAGTCGTGTCACAAAGAGGAGACCTACGTAAATGAGGAATGCTGTGAATGAAGAGTACAGACTGGTGCAGGTTTTCCTAAGCCAGACTCAGACCCCAGGTCCAGGAATCTACGAAGTATCAGTTCAAGAAGGAACTGAGAAATTATTTTGTACATGCCCTGGCTTTAAAGGTCGTGCCACTTGCAAGCATGTCAAGTTTGTAAAGACGCGCATTGAAAATAATAACGGCAACTATCCTTTAGAAATTTCTAGCCGTGCATCTAAAGATGATGCAGAAAAGGCTCGCCAATCTAATACCAACTTTCGAGAATTTGTTATTAAGTTTGGAAAGATAGAGGTATTCTAACCCCATGAAGCATGGGGATATAAGTAACGAGTTACCAAAAAGGCTACTGGTTACCACCGACATTTTCTTAACACTTGAAATTAAAAAAAGCAAGAAGCTTAAAATAATTCCAACTGTTAAGATAGATAAAAAGATTGACAGAGCCATCCTTAGCTGGTTGTATCTGTATACAAATAGAACAGGCTTTACATTAGAGCTTGTCTCATATGATTTAACGGAACAAGATTTATCTACATTGGTTGACCAGCTTGACAAGGCAGGTACTAACCCGTTTAGATACTTCACGGCATACGACACGGTCAACCATCTGGTATCTGAGTTACCTCTCAGACCCGAAGTTGTAGGTGTTGTTGATATACAATCAAGACTTCTACGATACGGGCACTGGGGGCGAGACTTTAAAGGCTTATGAACAATGAAACTAAACTACTAAGCAAAGTACTTGCTGACCGCGACCTAGCTCTTCTATTTGAACGCGGTGTCCATGACTCCTGGTTTGTTGACCCAGATAATAAACAGGTATGGAAACTAACCCGCGAACACTTCACCACTTATGCTGAAGTCCCAAGCCTTGATGTAATCAGACAAAACTTTCCTAATTATAAGTTAGTAGATGTACACGACTCTTTAGAGTATCTAATTGATGTTGTAGTTAAAGAGCGCCGTGTTGCAGCCACCATCAAGATGATTGATGGGGCTATTAAATTTATTGATGCTCAAGACCATGAGACAGCGCTTCTTACATTACAGAGCGGTATATCTAGTCTTGAAGAAGATGGTCTAAGTAAGAGTAGCGACCTAGATGTAACTAACGAGCCTCTATCTCGTTGGGATGAGTACGAGTACCGCAAGAACAACCCAGGGCTTCTTGGAGTTCCAACAGGGTTCCCAACTATGGACCTAGCAACTGGCGGTCTACAGGACGGTCAGCTAATTGTTATTGTGGCTCCACCTAAGACTGGTAAGTCAACCCTTGCATTACAGATTGCACAGAACGTGCACATGCAAGATAAGAAAGTTATGTTCCAATCTTTTGAGATGAGCAACAGCGAACAGATTACTCGTTATGACTCTATGCGAGCCCGCATTTCCCACAGCAGACTTATCAACGGATTGCTTACACCAGAAGAAGAAGCAAGGTACAAACAGAAGCTTGAGAACATTACAAAGATGCGTGAGAAGTTTTGGTTAGTAGATGCTGCATCAGGTATGACCGTAACTGGTATTGCCAGCAAGATTCAGGTACTGCATCCAGACATTGTCTTTATTGATGGTACTTATTTAATGATTGATGAGCAGACTGGTAAATCAAACGAGCCCCTTGCTATCACTAACATCACCCGTTCTTTAAAGCGCATGGCCCAAAAGTTTAAAGTGCCTATTGTTGTATCAACTCAGGCATTGAAATGGAAGATGAGCAAGGGTCAAGTAACTGCTGACTCTATTGGTTACTCATCATCTTTCCACCAAGACGCAGACGTTTTGTTTGGTTTACAGCGTGAAGATGAGGCGGTAGACGACACACGTTTACTAAAGATTCTTGACAGTCGTAACTCTGGCCGCGCAGAAGTATCACTTATGTGGGATTGGAATAATGGCCAGTTCCGTGAGATTGATGGAAGTGACCTATGACCATAGAGGAAATGGAAGACACACTCGAAAGGCTAGGTATTGAAATTGTCTCTACTAGAGGTTCCGAAATCCAAGGCTATTGCCCAGCACACGTTGAGCGTACGGGTCACGAAGACCGTAACCCGTCGTGGTGGATTAACTCAGACACAGGTGCTCATATCTGTTTTTCATGCCACTTCAAAGGCGGGTTGTTGTCCCTGGTCTCTTATATTCAAAAATGGGACTTCGACAAATCTAAAGAGTGGCTTGAAGATGGAACAACAAATCTTAGTGCTGCATTACAAAAAGCAGTAAAGCCTAAAAAAGTATTTGAAGAACTAACTTATATAACTGAGTCAATGCTAGCTGCGTTTGGTACGCCACCAGAGGACGCATTAAAAGCTAGAGGTTTAGCAGCGTCTGCAGCAGCAGACTATGAAGTTCTATGGGACAACCGACACAGCAATTGGATTACTGTTATACGTGACCCGTACACCCACAAGCTTTTAGGATGGCAGGAGAAGGGCCACAAGTCTAGGTTCTTTAGAAACCAACCTACTGGCGTACAGAAAAGTAATTCCTTATTTGGTTTTAAACAGTATACAGGCGGAGACATGATTGTTGTTGAGTCTCCATTAGATGTTGTGCGACTAGCTTCTGTAGGTATTAAGGGAGGTGTTAGTACCTACGGTTCTATCGTCTCTATGCAACAGTTCAACGTAATCAGAGGGGCCGATAGGGTTATCTTTGCTATGGATAACGATACCTCTGGGCGTGAGTCATCTGTAAACCTTTTAATTTTATGCCAAGAGTATGGCAAGGAAGCCTGGTTCTTTAACTATGGGCAGACAGACATGAAAGATGTTGGCGGAATGAGCAAAGCCGAGATACAGTACGGCCTAGACAACGCTCGTCACATGGTGCACGGAAAGAAGGCAGTACGTTGATTATTGGACTGACAGGCTATGCTCAATCTGGAAAAGACTCAGTTGCTAATATCCTTGTAGAAAACTACGGGTATCAACGAGTGGCTTTTGCTGACCCTATACGCAAACTTCTTTATGAAATGAACCCCACTGTTAAAGACGGTGGCTATAGAGTGCAAGGTGTTGTTGATGGATACGGCTGGGATGTAGCAAAGACTGCGTTCCCTGAAGTACGTAACTTGTTGCAGACTTTAGGTGTTGGCGCTCGCAAAACTTTTGGTGATATGTTTTGGGTAAACCAAGCTTTAAGTGGTCTTCAGTTGTTCGGTGAATCTAATTACGTTATCACCGACGTTAGATATCCAAATGAAGCTAAGGCCATTAGAGGCTACGACAACTCACAGATTTGGCGTATAAAGCGTTCAGGCGTTGACCCAGTAAACACTCACGCATCCGAGACCGCTATGGATGGGGAGAAGGTTGACCAGATATTTGTCAACAATGGTACGCTGGAAGACCTTAAGGTTTTAATTAGTACAAGAATGCGAGCATACATATGATTATGGAGTATGGGTCTTGGGTCCTTGCTGTTATAGGTGTCGGGGGAATTTATTTTGTTGGCCGTAAAACTATATGGGGATGGCTAGTCCTTCTCTTTAACGAAGTTTTGTGGATTGTTTACGCATTAACTACTGACCAGTACGGCTTTATCTTTTCAGCTCTTGCCTATGCCCTTGTCTATATTAGGTCTTATATCCACTGGTCTAAAGATAGAGTTAACGAGATTCCTCTGTGACATTTACTGGCACTCTTCTCCCTTACCAGCCTGAGGCTGTCGACCGCATGTGCGAGCGTCAGAAGATGCTGGTTGCTTATGACCTTGGTTTGGGTAAGACTGTTTTGACTATTGCGGCTATAGAACGTTTGATGGATGCTAACCGAATTACTGAACCAGGGCTTATAATTTGTCTGTCTAGCCTCAAATACCAATGGGCTAATCAGATTGAGAAATTTACCAATGGAACTTCTAAAGCTCTGGTCATTGATGGAACGCCGAAGAAACGTGCAGAACAATACGCCGAAGCAATGGACTGGCGGAATACAGGGGTTGATTACATTGTCCTTAACTATGAGCAAGTTGTTAACGACTGGGATACCATCAAGGAATTACCACGAGGATTTGTCGTCCTTGACGAAGCCACAGCCATCAAGTCCTTTAAATCCAAACGCTCCCGAGCAGTAAAGAAGTTAGTAAATGCGCCATTTAGATTTGCACTCACTGGTACTCCAATTGAAAACGGTAAGCCTGAAGAGTTGTACAGCATTATGCAGTTCGTTGACGCCAACGTACTTGGTAGGTTTGACATCTTTGATGCCGCTTTTATTGTAAGAAATTCTTGGGGTGCTCCACAGTACTACCGCAACTTAAAGACTTTGCACGAGAAGATGAAAGAAGCTTCTGTACGTAAAGCGCAGAAAGACCCAGACGTTGCCCCTTATCTTCCAGACACTATCCACAAAGACCCTATAAAGATTGTCTTTGACCGCAAGGCTTCTAAGTTATACAGTCAAATAACCGCTGATTTAATTAGCGACTTAGATGAAGCTCAGGATTTATTTGGACACAACTTTAATCTCCTAGCTCATTATGGTGTTGAGTCTCGTAGAGGCGGTCCAGAAGACGAGATGCGTGGAAAGATTATGTCTAAGATAGGCGCATTAAAAATGCTCTGCTCCCACCCAGAACTTTTAACCTCAAGCGCTAAGAAGTTTAAGCAGATGAGTGGAGAAGGCTCAGCTTATATTGCAGAGCTCGTAGATACTGGGCGTTTAGATGGAGTCACAAGCTCACTTAAATTAGATTACCTAG
>JGI25921J50272_10000116_pt1 | contig 24810 bp, 55 predicted proteins | sample LauGreSu1BDMLBSD_2_FD_50272 | JGI IMG/M metagenome (IMG submission 50272) | reverse complement strand
TCCTGCTCTAACCAACTGAGCTACGCCCCCAGTTAATCGCACCTATTTAATCGTAGAGGTGCAGAACGCGAAATAAAGACCAGCACGTCAAAGAATTGTACCCCAACCAGGAATCGAACCTGAATTATTCGCTTAGAAGGCGAAGGCTTTATCCGTTAAGCTATTGGGGCGAATGCAGTCAGGGCGGGATTCGAACCCGCAGCCGCTCGGCGACAAACCAAACACTCTACCAGTTGAGCTACCTGACCTGAAGGGCTCACGCCTTTCTTCTATCGGGAACTAAAGCGTTCAGAATAGAGTCAAGCAGTCCGAATACTTTGTTGTCTCTTTCCGTCGGCGTGAGGTTCACGATAACTTTTACAAGCACCATCAAGGCCACAAGAATCTCCATGAGATTTCCAAGTGTGACCCAGCTGGTTTCAGCGACCGCTTCGTTCGGTGCCGTCTGAGCAACTGTTGCAGTATCTGCAACGGCTGCCATAGTGTCCATTACCACTGGCAATGAATCAACTACAGTTGCAAGGGTGTCAATCATGTTTTAGAGGGTTTCCGTTACTACTTGCTGTTTCTCTTGGGGGGTCTGTTATGGGCCCTGTTCTTCGAGGCGCTAATGTAGCCAACAATCTTCCCATTAGAACCATGTGCGGCATCTTTTTTATCACCGTTCCCATAGGTGCCGTTCTCCCTGTTGTACTGGTTGAGTTCAGCGCGATACTTTTTCGCGGCATCCGTCTTCCCGTACTTCTCGTACTCCTTCTTGTAGTCCCTTTTCTTCTTGACCCTCACACAGCAAATTTAGCCCTATACTCCAAAATATCGTTTCTGATAATGTCTAGGAACTCTTTGCTGCCAGAAGATGACGACATCTCTGTGTATAGATTCATTAAAATGCTTTTGCTTGGGTGGCAAGTGCTGGCTATGTAGTTGTCACCAAACCAAATCTTAAACCCAGATGGGATGGGCTGATATTTTGACTTCTTGACAAACAGCAATACTCCCCAACCGTGACCTATATAGTCTCCGTCATAAATCTCTAGAGGATGCTCGTCTTCCGAGTTTATAGACACGGGATATACTCCAGCGCATCCGTACTCCTGGTCCTTCATAAAGTCAAGCGTTACATTGACATCAAACGATATATCGTCATTAGATATGATGACGTCTTCGTTCTCTGCATGCTCTACACCAAGATTCCATGAAGGGTTTACGTACAGATTCTCTCCGCTATGGATGACCTTTACTTTTTCATAGTAAGGCATCTCTACCTTCTTGTCGGGCATGTTGTCTACCAAAAGAATCTCACTTACCAACGGGCAGTCGTTGTACTTCTCGATAAGCTCTATGATTCGGAGGTTCCTCCAAATGGTAGGGATGATGACACTATACATTTTTCTTTACTTTTTCTTCGTAATACTTAAAGTTATCCTTTAGTCGAATTTGCTCTGACTCTGGAATTTCTTTAAATGTATCTGATTCTAGAAACTTAATCATATTGTCATAAGCAAGTTGGTATTGACCAACATAAAAAGCCGCCATACAGTATTCGTCTATAAACAACCACTTCTTGATTGGAACATTAACAAACAGCACATCAGTGTCTCTATAGTTCTGTGCGGCCATATTCCCATACGTAAAGGCTAGAATATACCTTTTTTGAAGTCGAAGATTCTTCATAATAGAATATATAGCCTCAAGTCTATGAGGCCTATATTCCCAGGCTCTGCTGTATTTATCCATCACGTCAATAGAGTTCCTGTTAAGAAGCTCTGAAATAAGCGCTATTGAATAAAGCGAAATATAAACCTCTTCTTCCCAACCCCCCATTTCTGACCTTTTCTTATATGCCGATATAGCTTTTTCGTACTGTAAAGAATCTCTATAAGACTGAGCTAGATAGAACATATATCTTGCGTTGTCTGGCTCTTTTCTTAAGGCTTTTTCAAGAATTTTAGCGTCTTTTGCATATTTCTCCTTTTCAGACTTAGCCCTTTTCAAAGGAGATATGTTTGCAACTATATGGCATTTTCCAATCTGTGGCCCTTTGTTGTCGTCTCCCTCTAGATGAGCATACTCGTGAAGCACCCCAACAAATTTCCAATCCTGGTCTGAGCGAAACAAAAAATATCTATAGTACTCTATATCAGCAAACTTTAGCTTTATGGCGTAGCACGAATGGTCGCTAATAGACTTGAATGGGTTTTCATCTGTTTCAGGCACAAAATGGTCGTCTGCGTCCATCATAAACCGATAGTCACACTTGCCTTTTGCAAGGTTTAAGGCTTCGGTTCTGTTGTACGCAAAATCTACCCACGGTCTTTCGTGAACCTCGCCCTTGATTCCGAGATTGTCACCGACCTCTTTAATCTTAGCTACGGTGTTGTCTTTAGAGCCAGTATCTACGATGACATAGTAGTCTATGTACTTAGACACGCTGGTCATACACTTCTCTATCGTATCCTCCTCGTCCTTAACAATCATGTTAAGACATATCGTCTTTCTGCTCATCTATTATGGATTTAACTTTATTCAGTGCTGACTCTATAACATCGTCCATGTCATAGTATTTGTACTCAGCTAATCTGCCTCCAAAATACACATTTTCTAAGCTGTTTGCAAGCTCTAAGTATTTTGAGTACTTGTCGTTGTTTTCTTGGTCGTTTACTGGATAGTATGGCTCTGTCTTTCCAGCTTTATACTTAGTTGGATATTCCTTAGTAATCCATGTGACATCATTGTCAACCCAATCAAAATGTTTGTGCTCTATAGTTCTAGTATATGGAACTTCCTGGTCTGTATAATTCATTACAGCACATCCCTGATGATTGTCTTGGTTTAATCTTTTGTGTTCAAATCTGGTGGTCTTGTATTCAAGCTCACCGTACTTATATCCAAAATACTCATCTATAGGGCCAGTATATATTACATTTTTTGCAATCAAGTCGTAATAGTCCTTCCCCTTAAGGTAGTCTACACCTAAACGAACCTCCACTCCATCAAGCATCTTCTCAAACAACTTAGTATACCCTCCTATTGGTATTCCCTGATACTTGTCGTTAAAGTAGTTATTGTCGTATGTAAACCTAACTGGGAGTCTTTTTATGATGGATGCTGGTAGTTCTTTCGGGTCTTTCATCCATTGCTTTGCTGTATACCCCTTTATCAACGTGTTATACACGTCTCTACCAACTGTCTTTATGGCTTGTTCTTCAAGATTGCTTGGCTCATCAGTTATTTCAGATGATTGACTAGCTATGACGTTTTTTGCTTCAACAGGAGTGTTAACGTCCCATAGCGCATTAAATGTCCACATGTTAAACGGAAGAGGATACAACTCTCCTTTATAGTTTGCTATTGGAGTAAGGACAAAGTTGTTAAAATCTGCAAATTTGTTCACATAAGACCATACATCTTCGTTTGATGTGTGAAATATGTGGGGTCCGTATGTGTGTATATGTATCCCGTCTTTTTCGTTGGTGTGGCAGTTTCCAGCTATATGACTTCTTTTGTCCACGACGAGACATCTGTATCCAGCATCTGTAAGTTTCCTTGCGCAAACAGAGCCGAATGGACCAGCCCCAACAATTAAAAAGTCATAATTCAAGTTCATATGTTTCTTTTTCAATCCAGTTCGATTTTATTTTGTACAAGTCTACACATTTGTAGTACTCAATTCTTCTTAAGGTTCCATTTCCATATATATCTTTTGGAACTTCATCTACTATTGGAAGTTCTCTTGCATATGGATTGTACTTGAATTGATTAAGCAAAAAATCCTCCCACATAATGTTCATTTTTTTATATAGTTGAATTGACTCGGGGGAATAGTCTTTGTTTTTTTTATCAAGTATAGATTGCTTGTTTTGTTTTATGAGCTTGTCTGAATACATGCCCATATTACAACTCATGGTATTTGTCAACGGAACTGCTAATTGATTTTCATCAAAAACACTTATTTTCGAATAAAAATCTGGTCCAATTACAACTGTATCATGAATTACAAACCAGAAATCGCTTTCTAAATTAAGTTCAACTATACCAATAAGGCAAGTAAAGTCTATTGAGTTGTTGTCACATTCATGAAAGTTTACACCATCAACAAGGTAAGATTTGTACTCATCATATCCGCCAACAAAAAAATGAATGTCTTCGTTTTTAACACCAGACTTTACAAGTCCATCAATAACTATATCGTAAGTTTTATCGACAAACTTTTTGTTTGAGTTTACAGCTATTTTAATCATTGTTGTATTTTATTAAGTTTTTTACTTGCTTAAAGAATTGGCGTTTTTGGTTTAGGATTTTTTTTCTGTACTTGGAGAAATCCTTGACAGCATTGCTGTAGTTGAATATGCAGTCTTCTATCAATGATGCAATCTCTTTGATTGAATCTCCATTAAGCTTATACTTGTCATGTATAGGAACGTCCTTAAAGAAATTTGCAGAGCCACTTCTATTCGTAACTATGCAGTTGTTTAGGAGCGCGGCCTCACGAGGTATCCTATCCTTACCTGGATGATGTCCAAAATCCATGAATACCATAGATGTTTTTAGCGTTTCAAGAACCTGCTGCCTACTCATGTCCTTTAGCATGACAAGACTGATGTATGATGGAAGGTGTTCCTTGACCATTTCAGCAACATCTTTCCCTTTAATAGAGTAGCAAACCGTGCACAACTTGATTGGCGTCTTTATCCCCTTGTAGTCGTCATTTATATAGTCAAATAGCGGTATAGGATTAATAACCCCATTGTTGACGAGAAAGTCTTTGGCGTAATAAGACTGGTAAAGATGTAAAATATCGTTGCGCTTGGCGTATTCTTTATCATGACAATTATCTACGCTCAACCACCATATAGCTTTCGTCATGTTTGAAAACAAAGGCGAAGAAAGCATATGAGGCCAAATCTCTGGGGCAATAACAAGAGAGTCTTTTTGATTGATTATCTCTGTTGCAATAGGTGCATTGTACCTCAAGTACTCGTCTGGAACGATAGGGTTTTCAACAGGAATAAGAATCAACTCACCAGAGCCTCCAACTGAGTTTATTGCGTCACACAGCTGAAACATGGCCTCAACTCCCCCAGTAATATAGTTAGAGGGAGCGAGTATATAAACTTTATTGTATTTCATTTGCTAAATCGTTCTGCAAACCCAGCTTTGAAGTCTTTGTCTTCTTTGATTTCTCCAGAAGACGCCAACTCCTTCTTCATGTCTGCTAGTTCTTGATACTTCTTGATAAGGTCCTGGCAGTCTACAGCGGTCTGCTTTACAGACTGAAGTTCTGCCTTACGACCAGCCCCAGATGCCTCTGGGTCGATAGGCCTGCGCACCTCTTCAATCATGTTGTTGATTGCCTCGGACATGCTGTTCATCAGCCTGTCGATGGCATCCTCTGCGTCAAACTTCTTGCTTTTCGACATATAGAAGGTCTTCTACACGGGTCCTGTAATACTCCAGACCGTCGATTTTGAATCTGTAGTCGTGGTTCTTCTTAAACCCAACGACGTCACCTTTCTTTACGCCTATGGCTTTTAGGTCGTCAGAGTCAAACGCTACCACTCCTTTAGTTACTGGGGGCTCGTTAAGCTCTACCACCTCGATAATCTCAGACAGCTTCTTTTTCTCCTCTACATGTGGAGCAAGTACGGACCACCCGTTGAGTGGGTGAAACACCCCAGTCTCTTTGCTCTTGTACCCTATAGACTGGTTGTTTATGGCTGTTTCTGGCTCGAAGTAAGCGATATAGTGGTCTTTCTCACCTGTAAGCTCCTGTCCGTCGTTGATGACCACAAGGTGGTGGAAGTAGAGGGTATCCCCAGGCTTTACTGGTACATCGTGCTTATATGGCACGCTGACTACCTCTCCCTCGTTTACCCTGTGTTCAAACTCGTTGAACTTCGTGTCTATGTATAGCTCAAGGCCACTAGACAGCGTCATCGTGTCGTTCACCCGTTTTGGAAGGTGAACAATAAAGTGGTTTAGGGACTGCATCAGTTCTTCTTATACGGGAACATGATGTTGAGTTTCTCCTGGCGCTGTTTGCACCCGCAGTCCTCGCCTGCCACCTTTTTTACTACGGCCTCTATCCCAGTGGCCTTCGTTACCTTGGCGATGGTGTCGCCTAGGCCTTTGCTTTTCTGTATTTCCATTAGAAGTTCAAATCGTATTCAACTGCACACGGCATGTCGTCGATGGTCTTCCACAGCACCTGACATCCCGATGGTTCCTGCAAATATATGTAATACCTAGACTTGCTGTGACGAGCAAATGTGGTATCGTCATACACGATTGCGCTGACTACGTTTTCTTTGTCCTTCCCTACAGGCATCCCGATATAGTATGCCATGGCGTTAGTCTTCGGTTCTTTGCCGATGATAATTTTTCTGATAAGTCCCTCCATTTAATTTGGTGATATGAAGCCGTCTTTGAAGAGGTCGTCTGTCGCAGACAGCCTGTTTTTTTTGATTTCTTTACCGTGTTCTACTTCGTACATCTCCACAGCCTGCGTCATCATGTCGTACATCTCTTGAGCGTCGGCCACGTTGAACAGGTACATAGCCTCTATATTTGCCATGTCCTCTGGGTCGTAGTCGCGTATTACGGATACGATGTTTATGAGGATGACGTCTTCTCTGATGTCCAGGCTGTCGGCCAAGTCGTCTATCTCAGATAGCAGAGTTTTGGCTTTGGTCATGAACATATCTAACTTTATGTCTCGCTCAACTCTGCTTTTCATGGGTACAAAAGTAAAAAATCAATATGTATTCCGTGAGTTCCTCCATAAAGATATGGATACTCGCAGGAAAAACATCTTGAAGAACTTCAGGAATGTACGCCTAAAGTTTATGAAGCAGTACGACTTGGACCCACTACATATAGACACCTTATTGTGGGCTTACGACATGGAGTTCTTTACGTGGAGGTACGCGGCCAAGCAGATGAAGATACGCGAGAACAACTTCTACAACAGGTGTATCGTGCAGCTACAGCAGAAGGAGCTTCTGTTCCACTACTTCGACAGATACAGGGCGCACAAGACCTTCGAGGACGCTATGTTCCGCGAGGACGGGTGGAATAGCTACAAGGTGCGCTTTACGCTGACCCAGAAGGCCAGAAACATCGTAGACAAGCTGTACAAGGAGCTTCAGAACGTAGAGTAGGTGGTCCTAGAGGAGCCAGGGACTCTATTTGCACGCAGCACCTGCTTCTTATTCCCCTTCTCGCTGTACGAGACGTGCACCCAGTCGGGGTTTTTGTCGTCCCCGAACTCCCAAATCAGTTGGTTGAAGTCGAGGTGGTTCTTGATGAACTCAAAAATCTCCTTGTTTGTGACGCCACCATAAACATCTGCATCAAGGTCGAGCGCACGTCCCAGAGTATGCTCTGAGTTCTTGGCTCCTTTGATGGCTGTGTTGAGTTGTCTTGAGCGGAACCCTGACGTGATTCCGATTGGAACATCAAAGTGTTCTCGTAGGGGCTGAAATACATGTTTAGCGACGAGTTGAAGGTTGCGTATCTGCTCCGCGTTGGGGGTATTATCTATCCCCCTGCGGGTGGCCACCTGCGACTTCGTCGCCTCGGCAAGCGTCAGGTTCTTGCTGAGGTTCATCTTACTTCTTCTTGGCCAGGTATGATTCGTAGTCCGAAACCAGCAACTTGTTGTTATTCAGNGTGCCCTTNACCATAGCCCCGTACTCNCTTGGCTTGCGGTTGCGCTGCGAGGTAGCGAAAACAAGCAACTCNGTCTCCTTGTATTTAGGTGTCTTAACTGGTTTCATGGCAGCAATTTATGCAAAGATAGAAAAATTTTTTACATCCATACAATACAGCCTCACCGTATCCCGTTGTAGATTTAAATAACCCCTAAAGTTTAAGTCTTATGAAAAAGTTGTTCTTGGTTCTCGTTTCGGCAGTGACGCTTCAAGCAGTTGCTGGTCAGCCTGGGAAGGTCAATCAAACTATCTCAGCGCCTATCTCGTTCACGGTGCTTCTTGACCAACACATGAACTTGTTTTTAAGCAGCTACAACGATTCAATCGTGTGGGAGGTGTGGATTGAGCCAAACCCAACAATCTACCTCGTGAAGCCATACAACGAGCGAGTAATAGAGAAGGGCATTGACCAANCCTTTATCGAAGCGTCTAANGATGCTGTAGCNCCGATTATCGCGCACAATCAGGGGAGAACGTACTTTACATACGCTACAGCTACGATTGGAATCCACCACATCGAGGCGTACAACAAGTACACAAATAAGCTGGTTGGATACACCGCCCTTGTAATTACTCGGCAGGCTGAAATATTCTACGCTGGCAAAAAGATTCCAACAGACTTTTTGGCCAAAGACATGGACAACGGAACAGTGTGGAGTCCATTTACAGAGAATATCTACCCCACCCCATACAAACCAGGGATTCAGTAAAGAAGAAGAGCGGCAAGTGCCGCTCTTTCTTTTTAGAACTCTGCCCTCGCCCCTTTCTGTCTTCGGAGTAGATTCATCAGCGGGCTGTAGCTTACGTCGTATGTCTTGTTCCCCTGCTGGTCGAATCCGCGCTTCACCACCTTAAATGGGCTAGAGCGTTCTTCAGTCCTGTATGCCGCCGCTTGCATAGCTGGGGACACCTCAGCTGCAAACGCTCTCTTCTTGGGAACCATACCGCCCTTCTCGTATCCGCGAGCTTTCATAGCGTTGATTCTCTCCATAGCTGCCCTCATACTCTCGTCGGCCTGTGTAGCTCTTGTCCCAAGCTGTTGCTGTGCTTCTTTGGATACCATGTCCATAAAGTACTGGTTGTCGGAAGCTCTGGCATCTTCTGGGGCTGCCTGACGTCCGTACTTATTCATAAACTCATCCAAGATGGCTCTAGACTCTTCGGTGTCTTGGGTGAGGTCGATGCCTCTTCCTTTAGCGTACTCTACCAGCTTGGAGACATAGCCTTCTGGAACTGACTCACCCCCCATTCCGACCAAGTACATAGGGAGTGGCTCGCTTCTAGAGAGGCCAGCTTGTCTTACTGCTGGGTTGGGGTCGTAGTATGTAGGTCTGGGTGCAATCTTCTCTCCAAACTCAAGGGCCCCGTGGAAGTCACCAATCTTCCTGTCCGTCATAAGTCTCTGAGCGGTTTCCACCTTTTCTTTATCTGACAGTCCCTTGAGGATTTCAAAGTTTGGGTTACCAGAGTCTATAGCATCGTTAATAGCCCTCAGAGCAGCTTGAGGGTTTCTGTCCATGAACTGGTTCACCTTGCTGGCCCACCTGTCGTACTGTACGTCGATATTCTCGTTAGGGTCTGAGAGATACTGTTGTCCAAATGCTGTTGACCTCAGTGCTGCTTGTTGTTCAGGGCTGTAGTCGCTGAGTTTTCCGCTAGAGGGAAGCTCAAAGTTGTATGCATCGATTCTGTCTGGGGAGATGGCCTGAATCATGCCCTCGTTCTGTCTGTACGAGGACGCGTCAATGGTAGGGACAGTCTCGTAATAATCCCTTCTCATGTCATAGGTGCGTGTACCCCCAGTAACGCCACCGCCGTTCTGGTACATAGGCATCTTGCCTCCTTGCAGCATCTTAACCACTTTAGCTGCTATGGCGTTAGCCATGTTGTTTTTTTTCTTTGTTTTCATGTTATACTGATGCTACAAAAATTTCTACAGGGCAGTTAGCTGCGGATGCACCAGCAGCTTTCACCGTCTTGATGTCCGCCAGGGTAAACGCTGAATCGACCCCAGTACCTGCGTAGATGTTATCGTTGAAAAGGATGTACGACTCATTGGCCTCTAGCACTACGATATGCTCGTTGTTTGCTGTCTGTACCTTGAGGTTGATAGACGTAGGGGTGGTGGCCTTATCTACGTTCGTCACCCGAAGGTATCTGAGGTCGTTGGGGTTGAATACAGACCCACCAGGGTAGGTATCAAACGAAATCAGTTCCGTGTACCCTACAAGATTTGCGCTGACCTCTACAATCCTATGCATGACGTCGTTTACCCCAGTCACAGAAACTGTATTCGTAGACCCTCTGTTGGAACCGTTGAGGTACACCTCCTCAGTTATCGTAGTAGTTAAGACTGCCATTACTTATTTCTGTTTGCTTTGGATATTTCTATGGCTATAAGCTGCTTCTGAGCCCTCTCCTTGGATGGGTGCGTCCCCAACAGCTTACCCTTGCTGCTGCGTACTTGCCACGTATTACCCTTCTTAATAATCATCAGGGCAAATATACAAAACAACAACAACACAACAGATTACATTTATAGCCATTTCAGCTAAGGGTACAGCTACCCTCTCTACAGCTTCTCTGCGACTCGTATACTTCCACTCATTGTAGGGACGCCAGAGGGGGCCCTCAAGCGCCCCCCAAAGCGTACCGAAGCTTCATTGCCTGAGAGGCGTAGCGAAGTTACAGCTTTTTCCTGTAAAAGTCAAGTATTTTTTTGGACTGTAAATCAGTTGTATAGGCGATTTGGTTTTTTCAGTTAACAGTCGTTAACACCAGAACACAGGGGTCAGGCTCAAACTGCCTCTTTGTACAGCTGTAACCAAGGGGCGTATAATTATACACGGCAGCAAAACTTCGACGGGCAGCATAGGCGCAAAAAAGGGGTGAGTTGTAGACACCCTGGGGATTGTATATATATACGCACGTACGCGCTACGCACCCGAAACGCGCCTGCGCGACCCCGTGGGTACGCGTGTGTACGCGCGAGCCGCATTGTTTTAGCTTTTGCATTGCGTCTAGTGCGTTAGCAAATGCTAACACATACGTGTTACCATTAGCATTGTTGCTGGCAATGGAAATAGCAACAGGAAGCAAGGGCAGACCGAAGGCAGGCATGGCTTTGTCCCTCCCCCCCATGTGTCCCCTGCCTCCTGCGCCTCGCGTACGCATGTGCGTGGTGCCTACTCTGCCAAGGTAGGTCTGGGGCTCCCACAGCGGGCTGCTGGGCCTGCTCACAGCGAGCAACTCTGTTAACAGACGTTAAAATCCACTTCTCAACCTACTGGCTTTCAGCCAGTTGAAAAAAACTTTCATAGGGCACATACGAACGGGACATGCATCTGCGTCATGTACCCAGAAGGGGAGGACGAACCGACCCACCACACACACCACACACACAGGAGCCATGAACAAAGAGAACCTCACCCCAGCCAGCGCAGCAGTAGCTGCTGCGATTCTCGCCATCCAAGAGATGGAAGGCATCGGAGCCAGCATCCGCGAGATTGCGGCTGCGACCAAGATGGACCCAAAGGCAATCCGAGGGAACCTTGCCGACCTGACCAAGCGCGGCATCGTTGAGGTTGACCTTGCGCAGCACAGCGGAGCAGCGTGCGACCTATGGTACTCCAATGAGTACGTAGACTGAAACCACCACATGGGGGGCCGGAAGGTCCGGCTCCCCTTCACTCACCCAACAACCCACAGGAATCATGGCTAAGGTAACTGACATGTGGCTGAACAAGAGCCGCGCAATCTACGGACGAAATGGTCGCTACACATACGGATTCATCGCAGGTGATGACGAGTCACAGACATTCACAGCATGGGTGACGAGGAGCATCTGCGGCACCTACTGGGAACTTGCCATCCGCAACAGGGATTTGGAGCAGGTATACCAGTTCCCCTTCGAGACCAAGCGGGATTGCCTGACCTTCATCAAGCGGGATTTCGATTCAGCGGAGTACACACGGGAGGCATTCGTTGAATCGGAGCGGCACCAAAGCTGGTAAGCATCCACATCGGGCATGGGAATCCGCTCATGCCCACCATCCCCCACACAATAATCCATCCAACTCACCCGTTAACCCATCAAACCCACAGGAGCCATGATGCAGAACACCCTCACCCTCACCCCAATCATGGGCGACGACAATCAAGTCACCTACATGACAGGGCACCTTGACACCAAGCATGGAATGTACGAGGTTAGCGTTTCGAACTTCAAAAGTGTAGGAAAGGTTTTGGTTAACTTGAACTACCTGTACAAGAAGAACACAGTGTACGTACAACCATTCGAAAGTATTGGCGAAGCGATGAATGCAATGATGACGATGAAGTTCGAAGACGAAAGATTCCTGAAGGTGACCTATTGACCACCACAGGGGAGGGGAATCTGCTCCTCCCCACCACCACCAAAAAAAAATATCGCCCATGCAACATTGTACGCAATAATCCCTCTCTCTCATCCGTTATCATATCAAACCACCACCACAATGGCACGATTCAGCAAAGACCCAATGGTCATCAAGGCAAAGTTCAACTCACTCTGCATGGAGACGAACAAGCCAATTCGCAAAGGTCAGGACATGCTGTACTATCCCCTGTCGAGGAATGTGTACTGCTTGGATTCGAATGCCTACAGGCAGTTCGTGGCCGATGCCCATGACATGCGTATGGAGGACATGCTCTCAGGATTCTGAAGCCATGAACAAGAACAAAGAAGTGAATCGCTGCACATGCTGCAACAAGAAGTTAAATTCTACGAACATTGTGTGGTACAATCTAAGCACCACAGACGGCGCCTACTACAGCGAAGGCATTCCCGCTGGACATGACGACCAAGGATGGTTCCCATTCGGAATCAAGTGCGCAAACAGCCTCTCAAAATAACCTTCAATTCTTTTCAACCATGAAGACCACAGCAGAAAAATTCTCGGAGAACTTCTCCCTCCCGATGCTCATGAACGCCATCACCATGCATGGCAGCGGAATCCTGTGCGATGTCGAAACCTTCTGCCTCCTGTTCGATGTGCAATGGGGAACAGACGAATACTTCGAGGCATTCGACGACCTTGAACTGCTGCTGGAAATGCCGCTGGAGGTTACCTGCTACAACGATGTGGTGGCCTACAATGCGGAAGCAGTGTACGGAGTAAATTAACATCTGTTCACACAATAACCTTCCATACAACCACGTTAACATATCAAACACACACCACAATGAAGATTTACGTTGAAGCGAACAGCAAGAAGCATGTCAATGAGATGCTCGCCCAAGGAATCGTTATATATGGGTACAACCACAGCATGTATGGCAATGAGGGATGGCACAGCATCTCCGACCTTGAGGATGGGGATGTCGTGGCCATCTTTCAAAAGACAATCAATGGTCAGCCCGTACCCAAATCATGGGGCTGCTACGTTAAATCCAAGAACTCGCTGAAATAATTTGCGCAAGACGCACAATAACTGCACCAACCAATACGTTATAACCACAGAAGACAGAAATCATGAACAACCACCTTTCAAACGCCATCGATTCGGCAGAACGCCAGTTCAACTGGAACATTCAACTGAACGAACTCGGTCAACAGGAGATTGGCCAAGGCAAAGTGACAACCTATGAACTACAGGTTGAAGGTCAATGGGCGGAGGAGGATGCAGAGGATTTCTTCTCTACGTTCAAGCCAATGTTTTACTGCGTAGGCAAGGAGTTCAGCGAGCATTCATTCTGCACCTTAATCGTCGAAGTAGAATCAGCCATATAAAAGAAAACGCCATGAATATGTTGAATCTGTCGGAACGCATTATCTCCTATGAACAGGGGGAAGGCGATGCTAATGATACCTTGAACCTGTTTGCCGACCTTGTTAGCACAGGCATGGTATGGGGGCTGCAAGGTCACTATGGGCGCACAGCACAGTACTTGATGGACAAAGGTTACTTGGACATCAGCGGAAATATTTTGAAAGACGCACAATAACTGCACCCACCATCACGTTATAACCATAGAAAACGAAAGACATAAACAACCATCTTCGGCGTCGCAGCCACCTTCAATGTTAAACGCTAATCAACATACCATGAGCTACTACCACTTTCTCCTCCCCAACAATATTTACGCATTCGACACACCTTATGCCTTCTCTAACGAGCGAGCGGCTCGCGCTTGGGTTCGCGAATGGCTGAAGGTTGATAGACTTCCGCAAGGCACGCAAATCTGGAAGAAATCGTCGAAGTAGAATCAGCCATCTGACCATGAAAGTACAGCTCAAATTCCGCACTCCCGATGGGCACGATTGGTTCCTCAACAAGACCTTCAATGACGAGCAGCATGTCAGGAACTTCATCAACTACATCCGCCGCACCAAGGAGTACATGCTCGACGAAATCTACTACCTGCATGAAAAAAATCTTTGGGATGGCACAATAACATCGGAAGCACAGACGTTCTAATCTCAGAATCCCTCTTAACTCACACACACAATGAAAAGTTCAATCATCAATGCAGCAGGCAAGACATTGTTTATCTTGCACACCCTGTTCATCGTCGCATCCACCATCGTGGCAATCATCCAGTAACAATTAACTCACAATGTTCAATACCATGAATTACAACCAAGCACTCGGCTCCTTCATCATGCAGGTACTGCAAAGCAATGGAGCATCCATCCTTGTGGCCGACATCAAGAATCGCGCTCATCTGATTTTCCCGCAGTGCGAGGATGACTGCACCTTCGGTCCTCCTCCCGCCGATGGCTACATGGTTTCGCTGAAGAACGGCATGACCATCGACCTATCTGAAATCCATAAGTCTGTCGATGTGGATGGTATTAAGTCAATGTTCAATGCGCTGCTTGTCCGCTGCAACATGCTGCACCTGTGCTTCCCCGAACTCAAAGGTAACCTGTATCTCGGCGCATGGATTGACGAGGCGAACATGTTCGAAGACGCAGAAGGTCAAAGTTCAAACGGAACGCTCATCGGCGATGTATCTGTCAACGTAAGTCAGTTGCATGTGGCTGTAGCACTCGGTCTTGCCAATGACCAGCGAGCAATCTATGACGTGAAGAACAAGGAATCCATCTACATCAAGTAATCACATACGGGAGGGGGAATCTGCCTCCTCCCACTATCATCATCCTCATGAACAAGTACAAGCAGATGTTCTTAGAACAGAATCGTCCCAAAGGAGGACAAGGGGAGATGCAGGAGGAACTGTCCTTCCTCTTCGATGTCATCAACCCATACCAGCATTGGATTGACGCCCACCACACAACCATCAGCATCCGAAGAAATTTTCGCATCAAGTACAATAACGACATCAGCAACTACGTTAAGTAGTATAGAACAAGCAATCACCCATCACTTCAAACCTTTAATCAGTCATGGACAACATCGGAAAGAACAACTTCGAGTTCACTGGAATCCAAGCAGGAACCAAGGTCCTCGTCAGCAATGGAGATGGAGATTGGGAGGAGCGCATCTTCATCACATCCATCCAAGGGTCATGGTACCCATACGTCTGCGTGAGCAGATACGACGAAGAAGAGTACCTGAATGGCGATGCTTTCAGCGTTAACCTGTGGTTCGACCTTAAAGAAATTAAAGGTGAAAAGACCATCGTGCTTCCCCAGTTACACTTTTCAGGACATTCAAACGAGGTTTGACATCACTTTTCAGGACTTAAAACAAAGACAAGATGAACACGAAATACGTCATTGAGTATAGAGTTGTTAAAGAAGCAACCAATCCTCCGTACTATGCCCTTGAGTATATGTGCTTTGATGATAAAGGGGAATTTATTGTTGGGGGAGAACCCCTTCTTGCAGGAAGCAGCATCGAAGAACTACGAGATAAGTTGACAGAGATGCTGCAAGCACTGGACAAGGCAGTCATGGACGGAATTGAGGCAGGTTAAATTGTACCCGAAAGGTTGTAAAAACATAGTAGAATTTACAACGAATACCCGATGAGGTATAAACCTGAAACCCAAGTAAAACCTAACAACAATGAACGAACAGGAACTGATTTCGCTTGCCGAAACAGGCAACAACGAGGAAGCCAACGAAGCTATGGCTATCCTACGCAAGGATTACGACCCTACCTATGTGTGGTGCGCTGACTGCGATTACCTTGTGGTGAAAGAGAAAGATTGCTGTAACAACAAAACCAACGAGAAATGAAGATAACCTTGGAAGATTACTACCATGCCTGCCCTGATGGATGCTGTGATACCTATGGTTACAATGTCTTTGTGGATGGGAAAATCATTGGCTCCATCGTAGACGACGATGTCAACGGATTGGTCGAGCTACTGAATAAACTCTTTAATACAAACGAGAAATGAATAGCACTGAATTAATCGGAAGAGTGAGGGAACGCTGGCACGAAATAGACCACGAAAACCTTGACTGGGTTTCGTTTTTCAACGGCTGGCTCGAAGGCAGGTCAGATATTGTCTACCCAAAGAAAGAAGCTGGTGACTATTAACTCTAGCTGGTGACTATTAACTCTAGCTGGTGACTATGGCTGCGACTATGGCTGGTGACTATTCGACAGAGGGAAATGCGTTTCCTTCTGTGAACGCAACAAACTGAATAACAATGAGTAACGAAACTGAAAACGAATGATAGACCCATTTTATGAAACCTCGTTATGGTTAATCGTCATCCTCGGATGGGCCATAACAATCACCAACAACATTGAGTTGAGGGAGCAATTAATTGAATTGAAACAAAATGAAAACAGAAGTAATTAAATCGACCATGAAAGTAGTTCTTGAATTTGAGTTGCCTGAAGACAACTACCAGTTCCGCCATGCCATCGATGGTGCGCGAATGAAGTTGGCCATCTCTGACTACATCGAACGCATGCGTCAACGCCACAAGTACCAAGACCTTACAGAAGAGCAGGAGGGTGAGTTGCACAACTGCCGAACCATGCTAGGAGAACTGCTCGAAGAACGTGGCCTGTGGCACCTATTCGACATGGAATAAGACAGAATAAAATCACAGATGACTATATTCGCCACATGATTGCAGATGTGGTATTTAGGAACGCATACGGGACCGAAGTTGTCCTGACGCTGTACAACCTGAACAATATAGACAACTGGGAGTTCGTTAGGTCCACAATAGACAACCAGTCATACGCAATACACATCTTTCATGGAGAACAAGGAATGCAATGCGACATCCACTTCGCATACGACGACGACAGACTCGACATTGACAAACGATTTGCTCCCGATTATTTCAGGTGCGATGGACGATTATCAGAAGCTGATGATTCGCCGAGTTACCTCGAATAGAATCCAGTCAATCCGAGAAAAGTTTTATCAGATAACAGGCCACCTTGATTCAGGGTCAAGGGAGCAAGAGGTTGTCAAGCCACGAGCAGCACTTACCTGCGCTTTGTCCTGCCACTTCACAATAACAAGCATCTCAACAGCGTTTAATCAAAACCACACCACGCTCATCCACCATCGCCGCAAGCACGAAGGGAACATGGAGCACTGGAAAGGTTACAAGCAGTTGTTCGAAATCTCACTTCAAATCATTGAATCCATGCCTTACATCAAGTCCACCTGCCCCCCATCCAACCCAGCCAAATCGTTCAATGAATGGCAGGAGTTCCTCCTCGCAGAACGCAGGAAGATGTTCGCAAACAACTTGCGTACGAGCCAACGCATCGATGATATGGCTAACTTCGTAGACGAGCAGGATGTCAAGGACAAGGCCAATCTGCTTGACGCAATGCTCAAGGAAATCCGTGAAGGAAAAGACATCACGGAGGCAGCAAAGAAAACCATCGAAGACGCCATCAACTACGGATTCACACAATGAAGTCCTTCTATTTCTCCTTCGTCCCTCTGCTCATCGAGGTAGCAGACGACTCCTTCAAGTTCTCCATGTTCGAGATAACTGACTACAGAAATGGCGTCTCCAGTTTGTTCTCATGGGGCTATGTCACACACAAAGACCGAAAGATTTACGTGGTTGACTTTATGTTCTTCAAACTTCGTTCACTATGAGTTGCTTGTCAGAGGACAGGGAAGGCCTCACCTATGTGGTGACGGCCACCCGTAACAGCAGGCTAGAGATACTCACATTCCCCATCGGGGTCTATGACAACAAGGACTTGGCCATCAATGAAGCCAAAGAACACAAAGAGAAGTTTGGCAAGCATTACGATTATTACGTTTATGGGTTCGAAATGAACTTGACTGACACAAGTTCGCCACCTATCTTCGTCGTCTGATTTTTTTCACCCCAAACAATATCCCATGATTTTGCACGTTTACTGGATGGCTATCGTTCAAGCCATCAACAACCACGCTTGGTTTCACATGACCCTCTGATGTCAGGGATAGGCATCATTAACACACAAAAAACACTTTAATGAAGGACGAAACCATCACAGAAAATACCAAGCACTCCTACACATGGGGTGAGTTGGAGACAGGCATCAGGGACTGGGCTTATGCTCGTAACCTGCTGCACCAAGAGAACGCACAAGGACAGATGCTGAAGGTCATGGAGGAGGTAGGTGAACTCTCCTCTGCCATTGCAAAGCAGAAGCACATGGGCGAAGTAAAGGATGCTGTCGGCGATGTACTTGTCACTATCATCATCCTTGCAAACCAGCTGGGAGTTCGCCCCATCGACTGCCTGCGCCTTGCATATGACGAAATCAAAGACCGAGGAGGTAAAACCGTCAACGGAGTATTCATCAAAAATGACTGACCTTGAAATCAACTACGTCTACACCAGAGGAGACAACTGGTACATCACCCCATCCTACAGAGTTGCACAATGGAGGGGAGAAACATACTACGCCATCGAAACCTACGTTAAGGAAGAAACAGGCAACACAAGAAACTAACGAACCACAGGTTCAAAAATTAAATTCAATGTCCATCCACAAGAAACTTGCTGCTGTACAGGCAGAGTTGAAAGCCCCCAAGGGTCAGTTCAACAGCTTCGGGAAGTACAACTACCGCTCATGCGAAGACATCCTCGAAGCAGTGAAGCCGCTGCTCGCCAAGCACGAACTTGGCATGACGATTAGCGATTACATCATGTCTCACGAAGGCCGTGTGTATGTTCGTGCAGAGGTAGAGGTATTTGACTTCGATGGCAACATAGTCAGCGTGCAAGCTCAGGCCCGTGAGGAGGACTCCAAGAAGGGCATGGATGCTTCACAGGTTACTGGTGCTACGTCTTCCTATGCCCGTAAGTACGCACTCAACGGCATGTTCCTCATCGACGACACCAAGGACAGCGACTCCACCAACATGCACGGGAAAGAGACCACCACCACCCCAGGTCGTGTCCCAGTAGGCGGAGCGGCAGCCCGTGATGCCATCGCAGAAGAAGAGTCAGAGTCAGGGCTGTCCATCATGGACAAAGCTGTGGCCTACCTGAAAGCAGCCCGTAACCGCACCGAGGCATATGACTCCGTGATGAAGCACTACGGACAACAGCTTACTGAGGCGCAGAAGGGTGCCCTCAAGAAGTTCGTACGATGAACATCTCACAGCTCCTTCAGGACAGGTACGGAAAGCCGCACCTCTCCTACTCAAGCATCAAGCAGGCNCTTGATGACATCGCTCGGTTCGACTCTTACATGAAGAACGAGATTGTCTACAAGTCCGATGCGCTCGACTTCGGAACCATGTATGACATGCTGCTCTTCGAACGTGAGAAGGCGATGAATACTTACGTCATTCTTGACCACGAGGCAGTTCTTGAGCGGTGTTCATCTAAAACTCAAGAGACCAAGAGTCCTTCAGCTACCAACGAATACAAGGAGGTGAAGGCAGCTATGGTTGAGGAGTATGCTCTGAAAGGCAAGACGATTTGCAACCCTGATGACTGGAAGAAGGCGAACGAGATGATTGAACGCCTTGAATCCTGCAAGATTCTCAACAGCTACTTTAACGGAGACTACCAAGTCCCCATCTACCAAGAGATTGACGGAATCCTCATCAAAGGTTTTATCGACTGCCTCTCGTCAGATATGGTGGTTGACAGCAAGTCCACTCGCAGCGTAGATGGGTTTCGTTACGATGTCAACAAGCTGAGCTACGACATCCAAGCGTACCTGTACACGAAGGCCACGGGAATTAAAACCTTCTACTGGGTTGCACAGGAGAAAGAATATCCGTACCTTCCCGCTGTAGTTAAATGCTCTGAAGAGACATTGTTCAAGGGCGAGATGAAGTTCAAGTCAGCCCTCTCACGCATCAAGCAGTTTGTCACAAAAGACACAGACCCTAAATCAGATTTCCTGTACTATGAAGTCTAAGGCAAAAAACATCTTTGAGAACCTGCTCATCGTAGCAGTCCTCGCAACTGTCCACATCCTAATCACCAATTTCCTTTACTCATGAGCAATGAGAAGTCTTACGACAGCGTCCTGATGGGATTCGCTGACGAACCGAAGTTTGACAACGGTCAAATCCAAAGCTGGCGCGTGAAGCTCCGCGACTTTGAAATCAAAGAAATCCTCGACCGCTACCTCGCCAAGAGCAAGGACGGAAAGGGGCAGGCCTACATCACGCTCTTCATGAGCAAGGGAGGCAAGCCATTCGCACGGGTGTACAATCCCAACAGCGAGTCCGCAAAGGAGTACCGAGAAAAGAATCCGCCTAAGAATGAATCAGCACAGGTGGAAAACGACCTGCCATTCTAAGGCACTAGGCCTTGTGTGTGTGATTGAATGGGGGTTGGGGGACATTGAGTTCCTCAGCCCCTCTTCTTTCAAAGCCAAGGGAAAAGACAGGAAGCACACGTTTCATGCAGTCATCACTTCCCACTACAATACGATGGTAGACATACCTGTATTCGATGAGGAGTTCTTGGTGATGCTTATCGACAACAAGGAGGGGGACAACCTAATACTGCTCACACACAATGACTGTGTAGATGTAAAGGGAACGTCTGTAGACTTTCACTGGTTGGCTCCGCGAATCAAAAAGAAGTTCCATGTCACAGCAACCCCTTCCGATATACTATCTTGAAATGACTGTGATGTACAATCACGGGAAATCCAAAAGAGAGAAAAACGTGTGGTGTATCAGCAACTCAGATGACGTGATGGACATCATGGACGACAGACACGCGATGAGCACCATAGAGAGACAGTTGTATGCCGCTGGCTCAAAGACAGAACGCAAAGTAACAATCAAAAAAATACACCTATGCAAATATATGGGGATGCAGAACAAGGGGTTGAGCTAGTAAACAGCCCAGCTCACTACAACTCTTTTGAGAAAGAGACGTGGGAGATGATGATTGACATCTGGGGCGAGGAGAAGTTCGTTGCCTTCTGTGAGATGAATGCGTTCAAGTACAAGATGCGGGCAGGAACCAAGCCCAACGAAAGCATTACTAGAGATTTGCAGAAGGCCGACTGGTACCTCAAGAAAGCAAAAGAATACAGGAAATGAAAGTCACGCTGTACAGGTCTATCCACGAAACAGATAGGCCATACCATATCGGCATGGAGCAGGCGCTCGACAGAATCCAGAATGGCAAGTCCAAGGATACCATCGAGCGGTTTAGGGACACACGGGAGAGGGAGGACAAGATGTCGCTTCCCATCGTGCTGTGGAGCGGGACATTCAACAAGCGTGCTGACAACGAGCTGGTCGAGCACAGCGGGTTCATCGTCCTTGACTTCGACCACATCGACATCGAGCAGGGCAAGACCCAGGTGGGCTCAGACCAATACGTCAGGGCGTGCTGGGTGTCACCTTCTGGGGATGGACTCAAGGCACTCGTAAAGGTCAGCAACCCAGAGCGACACAGAGACCATTTCAGGGCTATCAAGGCCTACTTCAGCAAGACGTACGGCCTGGAAGTAGATGAGACTGGAATCAACGAGTCAAGGGCCTGCTTTGAGTCGTATGACCCAGACATCATCGTCAAGGACACGAGCGACTCCTTTGGTGGCCTTATCACCAAGAAGAGCGAGGAACAGGCCCCTGTGCAGCAGTACCTGTTCACAGACTACATGAAGCTCAACCTCGCTGCGCGTATGATTCGTCAGGCGCAGGACGGGGAGAAGCACGCCACGCTGCTCAAGGCTGCACGCCTCTGCGGTGGATATGTGTCTGCTGGACGTATGGAAGAAGAGGAGGCAGTTCGTGTCCTGTTCAGGGAGATATGCAAGCGAGACATCGACTCCGAGGAACACGCCATAGCCACCATCAGGTCTGGCATGGAGGACGGGAAGAACTCTCCACTGCGCGACATCATCAGCGACGAACGGTCAGTCACACGGGAACTGCTCATCAATGACGGAGACATGTCGTTCATCTCCTCTGACGATTCTGACTATCGGATGATTGACGACTTTGTAAACGGGAAGATTCAGGTGGGACTGGACACAGGTGACGAAGAGCTAGACAAGTTCTTTCGCTACAAGCGTGAGTTCGTCATCATCAACGGACACAGCAACGTAGGCAAGACCACGATGGCACTGTACCTGATGGTTAACTCCAGCAGCAGACACGGATGGAAGTGGGTGGTGTATTCGTCTGAGAACAGCACGTGGTCGCTGAAGATGACTCTGATGGAGTTCGCTACGTCGATGCCCATCAAGACGCAGAACTTCATGCAGCGCAAGGAGGCGTACCGCTGGGTCAACGAGCACTTCACTATCATCAACAACAACCAAGTCTACAGCTATTCTGACATCATCCTGTTCATGGAGAAAGTCAAGCGAATCCAGAACATCGACGCCATCTTTGTAGACCCATACAACAGCCTCAAAATTGACCTGAAGAACTCTAACATCGGAGTCCATGACTACCACTACGAAGCAGCCTCTGAGTTCCTCACCTACAGCACAGCAAACAACGTAGCCGTATGGCTCAACATGCACGCTGTAACCGAGGCGCAGCGCAGGAAGGGTGACGACGGACTGCCTATTGCCCCATACGCAGAGGACACCGAAGGTGGAGGTAAGTTCGTAAACAGGGCCGACTGCTTCATCACCATCCACAGGAAGGTGCAGGCACCTGACCTACAGACACGTAGGCTTACGGAGATTCACGTACGAAAGGTCAGGGAGGTAAAGACTGGGGGCCAACCTACAGGACTTGACGAGCCAGTCAACTACGTGATGAATCCAACTATGACTGGGTTCCGTTCAGTAAGGACTGGTAATGAGTTGTTTGAGCCTATAGGCCTTGATTTTACTAGGTATCAGGTGTTCAATGAGTAAAAGTATTGCATATCTTTACGCGCTATGTACAGAAGAAAAGGGTCGGGAACCGCCCCTCGTGCAGGCGCAAGGAAGAAAAACCTCGGCAAGTACAAGTCTCTACTAGAGAAGTATTGTGCTGAGAGACTTCAGCAAGAAAACCTAGAGTTCGCCTACGAGGGCAAGGAGTACATCCTTCAGGAGTCGTTTCACTACAATGGAGTTTACTATAAGATGACGAAAGGGAGTAAGGACCTCATCAAGAAGTCCAACTCCCACGTCCTCCCCATCAAGTACACCCCAGACTTTGTAGGTATAAACTACAACTTTGTTATAGAAACAAAGGGATTTATACATGAACAACATACTTTCCAGCTCAGATGGAAGATGTATTTAGACTACCTTTGTAAGAGTGGAGAGCCTCTCCCTGCGCTGTTTCTGCCAAAGAACAAGCAGCAGGTAGATGAGACTATAAACATAATTCTAGACTTAATTGCAGATGGACAAATTGAAACTATCGGAGATGTACGCCATAGCCACCACAAGAGTGGCCGAGGCAACCACAACTCTGTACGAAAGCCTTCACAACGAAAAGGGAGAGCCTTTGACGATGAAGGGACAGATAGCGGACAGGATTTCTAGCTATCAGAAAGAGGTGATGATTGAGCTAGACCTCATCAAACAGTCCTCTCTTGAGTTCAGGACGAAATAAATTTTTAGCCGCTAATAGCGTAGGGGCGCAAGGGGAGCTTATGTGGGCGGAACATCTTGTGTCTAAAGGACACGAGGTGGTTTTTTCTGAACCTAAGATGGTATACTGGGACATCAAAGATTCGCTTGGGAACTACTATGAGGTGAAGCTGGATGAGAAGGCCTTGTACTATGCAAGGAAGCAGAACAGACCACCGAACATGTTCATGGAGTACTGGAGCACGAAAAGGAACGAAGCCTGTGGGGTTATGGTGCTTGAGGTCAACTATTTTGTCTACATCGTGAAGCAGTTGGAGAAATGCTTTATGGCGTATGTGTTTGATTATGAGCCAATGAAGGAGCACCTAATCAAGACAGAGTATAAATCTAGAGACAATAGTGCCACGGGAGACAATAACGCGCTAGGCTGGCTCGTTCCTATACATGAGATAACAAACTCGTCAGACTCAGGATTCATAAAGTCTGTCATTTTGTAGTATCTTGCAAGCCGTTTCCTTCTAAAAAACAAACCATGTTAAACACAGATTCTCACTCCATTCCGTGGGGTGAAGTAGGATACCCCGTCTTCAAACGGACCTACGCAAGACCAGTTGGAGAGCGCACTGAAGAGTGGCCAGAAACCGTAGAACGAGTCATCAAAGCATGCAACGAGCAGCTTGGGTGCAACTTCAATGACGCTGAACAGCAAGATGTACGCGACATCATGCTTAACCTNAAGGGCACCGTNGCTGGCAGGTTCCTCTGGCAGCTTGGCACNGAGACNGTAGACAAGCTCGGACTGCCGTCTTTGCAGAACTGCGCCTTCGTAGTTGTAGACGAAGAGATTCGCCCGTTCACCTGGGCATTCGAGATGCTTATGCTTGGAAGTGGAGTAGGCTTCAACATCCAGAGACACAACGTAGCGTACTTGGCAAACCCATACGAGAACGTAGAGATTAAGCGTGTAGACCAAAACGACGCTGACTTCATCGTTCCAGACAGCAGAGAAGGATGGGTTCAGCTGCTTAAGAAGGTGTTGGAGGCCTCATTCGTTACTGGTAAGGGGTTCACCTTCGCTACGCATTTGATTCGCTCCAAGGGCTCTCCTATCAAAGGATTCGGAGGTGTGGCCAGTGGCCCAGAAGACCTTGTGTGGGGCATGATGGAGATTAACAAGCTGCTGAACGGA